>Ga0099826_10001299_pt1 | contig 14723 bp, 7 predicted proteins | sample Mtrugardesep15_FD_76830 | JGI IMG/M metagenome (GOLD analysis project Ga0099826, IMG submission 76830) | Root nodule microbial communities of legume samples collected from California, USA - M. trunc garden sep15 | ecosystem: Host-associated > Plants > Roots > Nodule | place: USA: California... | reverse complement strand
TTTTTCACATGGACAATTGTATGTTGCAATATCAAGGGTTACTTCAAGAGATGGTTTGAAGATCTTGATAAATGATGAAGACGGTGAAGATACCAATGTTAAGTCGAATGTGGTTTATAAAAAAGTTTTTTTGTAATGTGTAGACGGTGAAGACATTTTTTTTTAAAGTACATATTTAAAGACATTTTTAAGTTTAGTATTTTCTTTTATACCTAGAATGGTATATTTTTTGTATCAAAAAAAAAATGGTATATTTAAAAAAAAAACATATATTCATTATATATATTAAAAAATACTTACACAAGAATAGAAGACAAACAGATAACAAACTGCGCTGCTGGGCCATTTTAGATGGCAAAATCAATCATTGTAAATTTGTCATTAATGGATTCATGAGACATGACATTGTTATGCATGATCTTTTGAACTTTATGTAGAAAATCAACAACATCTACTGTGAGGAAACCAAAAGTGTCAAAAGTAAATGGTATAAAAGTATTTTCAAAACACATTTTCTTATGTTTGGTCACTTTGCTTGACACAACTTTTAGGGTTGTCTATCCTACCATAAAAATCTCGACCCCTAATCCAACAAGTGGTGAAATCTCAATCAAATCCACACATGCATGTTTTTCTCCTATACATATGTACATTATAACATCCGCAGATTTAAATGTCGACATTCTATCCAGTAAATTTGTGCCGTATATTTAAAATAAGATTAAAGACACAATTAAATCATTCACAATTTTAAGTAATTTTGAAATTAGTATCCAACATGTTTATACTGTGACAAATTAGTTTTCTGCTATAACGAGTCAAAATAAACTGATAGACTAATTTGACCCATATAGAAATGACAGAAACTAATTTAACTTTAAGTATTAGTTTTTGTTAACAATTGAATTGGTTTGCAAGAAAATCATAATGGACTAAATCAAGTATATTTTATCTTAAAATAAAAAAATGGTGAAATTATATCAGAAGTCGTTATTTAATTATAATAAATTCGTCATTTAATTAGTTTTTCTTTCATACCATTTAGGTACTTTAAGTTAATTGATTGTAGCAAGCTAGTCCTTTAAGTATTTTGTGTAATACGTAGGTCCTTTAGGTTATTTAACCGTAACAATTTGATAGATTTTAGATCTTAGAAATGTAAGTTTTCGGAGCTTAAAAGTTTCAATTTAAATAACTTAAAGGACCTAAATGTTACATAAATTAGTTAAAGGATTGACTTGTTACAATTAAAAAACTTAAAATTTAAATGGTACGAAAATAATTTTAAAAGACTAATTTATTACAATTAAATAACTACCTCCAGTATAATTTAGCCTAAAAATATCTATGTAACATAAATAGTTGGAATCACGCTCCATTGGGTTTTTTGTCATTAACAACAGTATCTGCTTCCTGATGCCAAACAATCCACACATCCGATTTCAACTTTGAAGCAACCCAAAGTTGATCAGTTATTAGGCTATATAAATGTTGGCCTTAAAAATATAGGCAAGTAACCTATGCGAGATAGAGTACACATACAAACTGAATAATTGGGTTAGAAGTGTCAAACCCTTAAATTCTAATACACATACAAATAACAAGCTCAAATGGACAGGACAATAAAATAAAAAAAAAAATAAAAAAAATAAATAAATAAAACCACTAAAGAAAGAGCAGGGATTAATAATCTGGGGAAATGGAACAGAAAAATCCCTTTAAAAGTCTGAAATTGTTCAAGTGAGAGAAAGCTTCCACTAAAGAAAGGTCTCAAAAAGGGGGGGATGGAAATCTTTAAGCATAAAGCTAAACATTGTATCCAATCTTAAGGAAATAACATCCAAATGTGATCTTACATAAAACCTCATGTCTCAAGCAAATAAGCTTATAATAAAATGTGTTTTCAAGCAGTGATCCCAACTCAGCACATAAAACTTTTGAAGTCCTATCGATATCAAAAACTAAATAAAAGTTTAGTCTTCACAGCTAAGAAAAATATATAACAAGATGGACAACAAAAATCATATTAATTTAAACATCAAACTGTTTGAGAAGTAAGATGTATGGGCGAGGGGGACAAATAAAGAGAACAATGACAGCACAAAATACAATGAAAAATCAGACAGCGAGGACCAAAGAAACATGTTTGTTTTTGAAAAATCTATAAATTGTTTACACTTTGACATTTCAGCAAAATCATTCTAAAAACATTTATGGGGACAAGAGCACTTTCCAATCAAGAGACAACATTCAAGTGCACTTAAATATTGAGATAAAAGGTATAACAAGTACAACCAGCCTAAACAAACTCTATATATGTTTAACCTTAACTAACTCAAGTTGAACAGAGATTTAGGAGTTGGGCTAACAGAACTGAAAAAGAATCATCTTTTCAAGCAAATCAACCACTGCTTGTTCAAGGAGTCAACACAATTTGCAGAATCCATAAACCTGGTGCCTATTTTCTATGGTATCTAATATAAATGTGAATAAATATTCATTTGAATAAAATTAGTGCTGGCTATTGAAACTAGCACTTCCTCAGATAAGGTTTAAATTCAAATGAAAGCGACATAAAACAATGAAATCCAGCTTAAACATAGAAAACAACGATAAAATAATTGACTAACAAAAGAAAAAAAATAGTGTGAGAGAAAGAGAGAAAACATATTACTGTTAGAATGGTGGAGGAACAATGTAGAATAGTCTAGAATCACAATTCTTTGCATTTAGCAGAAATAGCCACTCTAACTGTAGACCAAGAAACTTCATGTTGCTTCAGCCATCCCAGCATCACACGGTTTTGCAGCATACATTATAAAATTTGTGTAGCAGCCGTCAAACATTTTAACATACATACAAGTGACAGCCAAAGGGCATAGAACCTAATTCCAATCTTAGAAAACCAAACCAATAAACATAAAATGAAGTGCACAATTAAAGAACCAAGAAAAAAACTCTAACTATTTACTAAATTAGAGTATTAAACATAGCACACAAATTTCTCATTAAACCTATTCCATTTATAATAATGAAAAATAATCCATGAAGTAACCAACAAACAAAAGGCACATAACACAATGATAGTTAACATAAAAGCTTCAATTAACTAGAAAGTCATATCAACCATAAGGTAAATAACATAAATGAAATTAACTTAAAAGTTGCAATTATAATGGGTTGCTCATAACATCGATATTACTACACAGATTCTACTATTAACTACTCAGAACAAGGTGATATTAAACTCTCTTGGAAGACTTCTGGCATCATCCAACCACCATATTTTTGAATTCTAATAGTCTTGAAAGTACCATCTCTAGAATTGTAAACAACCAACTTCCCCATAAGCTCTAGCAGCACTCGATCATCGTCATAAACATAAAGTGCCCTGGTATAATTACCCCAACCAACATCTCCCTTGTAAGGAACATGGAACAATCTAGTCCAAGAATCTTGGTTTCCATACTCCTTCATAAGCCAAACATCTGAGAAAGTCTTACTATTAGAAAGTATTGACAAGCAATCCCTCAGCACACAAAAGGTTGACGTAACCACAGGCAGCAATAGTCGTCGATAAGACTCTGTCTTTAAATCAAATGAAACAATGACCCGTTTAGAATCTTTCACTAAACAATTAATAGTTCCACTAACGAATTTTCCTGGTTCCCAGATAGGAGGAACACCAGGGAAATCAGCCTGAATCCTTTTCCAAAAATTGGTACCCATAGTATGCACATGAGTTTGGACTTTGTAAACACCGGTGTCATATTCTGTGCAAGCAAAGGCAACCACCTTGTACGTATCGTTGGTAAATATGTTCAATGAAAAAAATTGATAAATATCTACATGTGAATTTAACAGAAAACGACATATGTCCCTAAAAACAAAAAGACCGTGTAAAAAAATCAAATCTAAGAGCAATATTTCTTTTTTGAAATTGTTGTCAAGTAATTTAGTGGCTAAAATTCACATTTTTTAAGATGAATAAATGGGGTGTCTGAGGTTCGAACTCAGCCCCTGCATATAACAATGCATGTTTCTGTCAGCTGAATTATGGTCACAGGAAAAAAAATTGTCATCTTAGACCATCTATCACATGTTGCTATCATATTAACTAACTGGCTTAGTTTGCGCACAATGTAATAGCTATAGGGAGGTCTAATGCTTACTATATTTGCCCTATCTCTGAAGGATAAGAATATGTTATCAAATGTGGGAGTTCCAGGTTTGATTACCATAATCAGTAGAATATCAAAATAAATAGAGAAACTTAAATTCATTTAGTTTGAAGATGAACAGGGGAAGGAGCTGAAATCAATCAAATTAGAAGCTATGGACATAATTTGGCTTCTCCCGAGACTTGGCTTTTGATACCAAATCCATATTGAGTTTAGTATCAAGACTTTCTAAAGCTGGCCAAACATTTAGTATCAAGACTTTCTGAAGAAACAAATTACTACCTCCCGTAATCCTCCTGAAAAAAAATGTAGAAAAAACTCCATTCCTTGACTTCTAAGACAATATTATCAGATTTCACTATTGAAAATTTCACTGGATGAGAAGCTATTTGTCATATTTACTGCTTGCCACAGAGCTTGCTTAATAACTAACGAGGTAGCATGCATTACACACCTAGAAAGTGATATTAGAAGGTGATACTGAAAAAGACAAAAAAACACTACACCACAAGCCAAAATAAACATGGGTCAAAATAAAGACCTTAATTACACTTAGTCCAAAAGAATCCAATAAGTTAGTTAGTTATTTTGAGTCTCTTCCTATTTTTTCTACTTGATAGTTTCGCAATTAGTTATATATATTTTGAATCATTTCTGAGTTATCCAATCAGTTAGAAGAGTCTATCTACCTAGTCAAAGTCAAGCTAGAAAACCAAGCAACTGAACCGCCACATTTTCTCAGGTACATATCTTCCAAATCTTGAATCCAAATTTCACTCTTTTTTTTTCTTCGTCTTCTTCCATTCCATTTTCATTTCTTGCAAGTTGTTATAATCTCTCACATTATTCACAATTCTTCTACCACCTTCAATATTTCTTCTCTTTCTTGGATCAGTTTTGCACGTGAATTTTTCTTCTTTGTTTCCACCATGACCAAGATTGTTCTTCCAATCAAGAAAAGAAAGCCAGAGATACAAACCCACAAATGCAGCATCACAGGTGTGTCTGCACCATCACCATCACCAAAACCCTTAAACAATGCAGACCAAAAGAGCAAAAGCATCATCACAGAAGAATTCAAAGTTGCTTTGCATGTGATGATTTTCAAGGCTGAAGGAATCGACAACCCCACAAATTATCCAAGTGTTAACAACAGAGCTTACAATGTGGTGTATTGGTTAAAGCCTGATGAAGAAGCTTCCACCAAGATTGCTGTAGGTGTTAACCCTGAATGGAATCAGGATGATATGATCGTGTTAGAGAATCTTGATGATGAAGTTTTTCTGAATGTTGAGGTACATAGGTGTGATTCTTTTCTTGATCCTGGTACTTCTAGTGGTAAAGTCGTGGTAGGGAGGGTGAAGATTCCGGTTCCTTTGGAGTTTTATCGACGAAAAGTTGGGTCGTTTCCTCTGCTTAGGAGTGATGGAAATGGAAAGAGGCTTGAAGGGAGTATTCTGCTTGCTATGAGACTTCAGAGAATCAAGGGTGATTCTGATTCACCTCTTCAATTTTATGCTGATGACTTGTTTTTTGAAGATGATGTTGTTAATTGAGAGATAGTTACTTAAGACTTAGTACATTGTTATGATTCTGTGACTGTGAGTAATGAGTTTTTTTTCATTTTTCTGTTTACTATATTCTGTTATGATCATACTAGTTGGTTGAATCAAACTCATTTGTGAATTGTGGAGTTGTATTGATATTTGATACTAGTTGTTAAGCTTGTGTTATTTTTGTTCATGTGCGAAATTTTGAGGTTAGATAAAATGTGGTCATGATCATGAAATTTTATGACTAATCTGTGTTAACTAGTACGTCCTAATTCTTGGTCCAAAATGGATGGATCATGGTTCATGCTGGTTTAGAGACCCTTGAATTGATATGTGAAAATATAGGAATTCCCATCCAAAACATTATCGATCTTAATGTTTTAATACCATTAGTTTCAATCTTAATGCTGCCAAAATGATCTTTCAATTCAATCTATATCAAACCAACGCCATTTATTATAGAGAGGAACGAAAGAAATATAGAATGGCAGCTTCCAATTTGAATTTTTTAAGCGATTTGTTCGGAGAGAACTCGTACATATTGTGACCGAGGATAAGTATCATATGCGATCTACAACAGATTGATGTTTGAAAATGGCTCAAAACTTCTTCAATAACTGAGGGTTGGTAAGGTGTTTTTAATATTGGTCACGGGCAGAGGTAGAACAAGAGCTTAGTAGTGGGGTTAAAAATACAAATAAAAACAGAACACACATTTCAAAGAAAACAAAATGTTTAAGGGGGCAAATATATAATATAATCCACCAAGAATATGGGTATAATATTAAGGAATGTTTCAGACTTCACAAATAACAGGGATAGGCTTATATACACTTCTGTCAAAAATGAGACTCAATGCATCCACTTCTCGAAAATGAGTCACAACTTAAGTCAATCTTTGATCAGGTTATTAGGCTATATACATGTTGGCCTAAAAAATATTGAAAATATAGCCTAGTTGACATATGCAGAATAGCGTACAATTACAAAATGAATAATTGTTCAAATATACAACTAACTAACAAACTCAAATGCAAAGGACAATGCAAAACTAACTAAAGAAAGAGCAGGGGACTAAAGATCTGAGAGGAAATTGAACAGAAAAATCCCTCTAAAAGTCTGAAATAGTACAAATGAAAGAAAGCTTCTACTAAAGAAAGGTCTCAAAAAGATTGATTGAGATAACGTTTATTACCAATAAATAAATAACCCCTTGATGGAACTCTATAAGCATAGAGCTAAACATGTATCAAATCTTAAGGAAATAGCATCCAAATGTGATCTCACAGCATAGCTCATGTCTCGAGCAAATAAGCTTATAATAAAATGTGTTTTCAAGCAGTGATCCCAAGTCAGCACATTAAACTTTTTAAGTCCTATTGATATCAAAAACTAAATTAGAGTATTAAACCTGGCACACTAATATCTCCTTAAACATATTCTATTTATAATAATGAAAAATAATCCATGGAGTAACCAGCAAACATAAGAACCTAACACAAATTGAAAATTAACATACAAATTGCAATTAACAAAAAAGTCATAACAACATAGTCATATCAACCATAAGGTAAATAACATAAATGGAAATTAACTTAAGAGTTGCAATTATGATGTGTTGTTCATAAACCTCACGCAAATGTGGCATAACATAGCATCTACATTACGACATAGATTCTACTATTAACTACTCAGCACAAGGTGATATCAAACTCTCCTGGCAGACTTCCGGAATCATCCAATCGCGGCGTCTTTGAATTTTAAGAGTCTTGAAAGTACCATCTCTAGAATTGTAAAGAACCAACTTCATCATATACTCTAGCAACACTTGATCATCCTCGTAAACATAAAGTGCCTTTGTATAAGGATCAGAACCAACACCTCCCATGTAAGGAACACGGAACAATCTAGTCCAAGAATCTTGCTTTCCATATTCCTTCATAACCCAAACATCTGAAAAAGTATTACTATTAGAAAGTATGGACAAGCAATCCCTCAACACCCATAAGGATTTACTTAGCACATCCACCTCTCCATAATCAGGCTCCTTCAATAGCTCCTGATAAGTCTCCTTCTCCAAATCAAGAGAAACAATGACCTATGAAGAAACTGCATCTTTATCTTTATATGCCAACCAATTAAAAGTTCCACTAATGAATTTTCCGGATTGCGAATAAGGAATACAAGGAAAATCCTGAATCATTCTCCAAGAAGTGGTACCCATAGTATGCACATAAGTTTTGTAAATTTCAGAATTAGGCAACCACTTTATAAAGGCAACCACCTTGTAAGAATCAGTGGAATGATCATAGCCAAAGCAGCTATATATTGTGTTGCTCCATGGGATTTCCAAAGGGGGCAAACTTGCAAATTTATTAACGAAAGGGTTCCACAAAATAGCGAATCTTTGATGGAGTTCGATACAGAGGATGCCGTGGCAAGAGCCGCGGATTTGATCGAACTTTCGAATGTTGAGAGGAGACTCTAACTGCTGCATTGCGGTAGCCGCCCCTTTTGCTGTGACGAGGGAAGAGAGAGTGCAAGCATTGAAGATGAATTGGCCTTTGGTTAATTTTGGGAAGAGGAGACGGTGGGGCGTGGTTGACACGCGAAAGTGCTTCTTGGTGAACTTAGAATCTGAGATGAGAGATTTCCAGGATTTGGAGACGGATTTAAATTGTGCTAGGGATTTGACTGGAAGTCTGTAGAGAATGTCTTGGACAAGATCGAATGGAAGAGTGGGAAGTGGGGGCTTTTCGGTGGAGGAATTCGAATGCCGCCGTTTTGTGGCGTTTGTTCTCGGCGCCATTTGCGAGCGTGACAGGCGGCTACAAAACTGATGGATGGGACGAGTTCACCTTTGTTTAATTCTTCTTCATCACCGCGCGATTGAATCTTCTATTGATTTCAAAACTCAATCAACTAAAGGTGTCGATAGATAGAGACGAATGAAATCAAAAAAAGAACCCTCGCACTTTTACTTACTTTCTCTCACGTGTTGTTTATTTTTTTATTTTTGTCAAGTCTCACGTGTTGTTTAATTTGTATCCAAAAAAAAATAAAAATACTCTTCTCACCGTAATTTTTGCTCCAAACACCATAAAAATACAAAAATACCTCCAATGGACTGCCGTCAAGATCAACACCAACATTAGCTGGCAGTAGTTAACTACTGTCGGGGGTATTTTCATATTTTTCTAGTGTTTATGTCATCAAAAGATTCGACGGACTTCTAGTAATAGATACAGTCAAGACCGACCCAAGGATATGGCCACTAAAGCTCTCGCTTTAGACCCACCTGCAAAAATTAAATTTTACAATAAAAACTACCTCATATTCTAACAAAAAGGCCTCATTTATTCGATGTTGCTTTAGGTCTCATTTACTATTAAAAATTATCAAGTCAACAGTGGTATACTTTTGATGGAAAGAAAGCAAATTAGAGATCATGTATACATAGTCAATGTATATGCTAGAAGAAAGAAAGACTTGTAGTTGGTGCCTAATGGAAGATTTTACCATAATGGATGAGATATAATTCCTTTGACGAATATAGAAACAAAGTTGATTGACTTACCTTTACCTAGTAGAAGATTTATTTGGTCCAATGATTGCATGAAAAAACTAAATTGAGTCTCTTTTTTGACAAAAAATTTATACAAATAAATGTGTACAAAGAGGGAGCCAAACACACATTGTTTACATAAGATATACATATAACATAGTATTGATTTATACAGGTCATCAACGTCAACAATAATTCAGGTATTTATTAACTCAATAAGGCTTTCGGGTCTACTATTTGCAATGTTAGTTCAAATAGACCACACTTGTCACTTGTGACAGTAACAACCTTTACCGGCATCAATATCCTTTATCACTGCTTTTTCTTTTATCATTAACTCGGTATCCCGAATTTACAACACTCACACACTGCGCATCAACCACTTGCGCTAGATCAAAAAAGGACGTGGATACTTGTTATGAAACCAACGTTTTCCCACGAACTGTGAAATACGGTAATTATGTGGATATAGCTAAAATGACTCATCTGATTTATGAAAGCAAATAATCCAAACATCTGTTCTCAACTTTGAAGCAACTCATTTAGACAACTCATGAAGAAAGTTTCTAAGTAGCTTTTTCATCCAAAACCATGTCAAGAACCTGCATAATATATCTACATTGTTACTCATGCATGTACCAAATGACAAATAACCCTTAGAGAAGAAGGAACGCCTTGTCCTCAGAGAATTTTTTTTGTCTTGTAAGCAATGAAATAATTAAATACAAACACAATCAAGTCAACACAAAATGCTCTTACCAGTGCTAAAAGTGGCATATCTTTCTCATTAGACAAGGTAGTACTCAGACAGGAGAGAAGCTCCTATGACAACTGTTAAGTTCAACAAACATACAATATCTGCCATCCCAAAAGATGATTCTGACAAGAAATAAATTTTGTGATTGTCGACGTCCCCTTTAAAACCTCTGGCTATCATAGCCTGCAGTATTTTAAGTTAAATTGTCAGAAGATAAACTATGAGCTGTTTCTGATGATTATGAATGCCAACAGCAAATTAGCTCCAAAATGTCAGTTTGTGTTCAGAGGCCTATGTCACAGAAAATTGAGTCCATGGCTAATTTAACGACATCATTTTTTTCTTTCTAGAACACAGCATTATTGATGAAATCAACATAGAGTTCAAGCTATGCAATCAACACACAAATTTCTGATGGTTTTTACTTTTTATAATATTCACAAAATTTAGACTGAGTTGGGATTATGATAAAAAGTTGATGCACTTCAAGCAACAATAACAAAACATAAAGGGGGGGAAAACATTATACATCTAAGACAAACCTGAGAAATTTGCTCTGCATGGCTGAAAATATTTTTGAAGATGCGACGGAAGTAATTAAAGAAAACTGTGAAGTCACATAAAGGGAAAAATATCAATAGAAGGAAATATCTCAAGTATAATAGTTAAGTCAATCAACAAATAATTTTTAAGTAAATTCATTAGAATGAGGTTACAATCCAAACTACCTCCTACATAACATCACAACAAACCTGCATTCTAAAACTTAATTTGGAATTCTCAGTCCTTTAAAAATTACATGTATCTTTAAGTAGTACAGGTGATGAATAGAAAGTTCAGCAAGATACCAACATATGAGTTATCACTTATCGTCACTATTGAAAATAAACAAATAACTTTCATGCCTTTGGTGATTTTATTTAGGATCAGACTGGCATTGATTATTATGCTGACATGACATAAGATAACAGTGTCATGTCATGTCCCAGTCCAAACTCCAAATATTGGGATAAATGAAACAAATCACTAATTTGGTATAATGTTACGCAACAAATATATTTGTGTGAGTTAATTACCAATTTTGAATGCTAACACAATGTGGACAAATCAAATATGAAGCTTAAAGAACCTAAATGAGATTTATGCACAGTCATTATCGAGATGATACCCATCAGTCACCTAGTTCGTTGGAACACATAAGGAGTTTAGTAAACAGAACAATATTATTTTATGATGCCTGGATACAAGTGGAAAAGCTAATAATATTTACTTACTATCAATTGTCTCCATAACAGTCAGTTGTTTCCAATTTACCCTACGAGATACAATTCCCAATGCAATGTTCCGGACCTGCGACAAAATAATCAGGATATTAATTGTGTTAAGTAAAAGAAAAGAAATTTTTTAAGCCTAATTGCTTTGGTTAAAACTAATGATAGAAGTTTCTGCATGAATGCTCAATTCGACTTCCTTTGATAGTGTTTGACAAATTTTATAGATTAAAAAGTTATGAAGAATGCTATGGTCACACCCTCTAACACTCCTTTAGACACACTCCAATCCAATAATGACACGTCACCCATTTTACCTGAAAACCGGATGTTCAAGTTACAGAGAGATTTTTATTTATTTTATTTTATTTTATTTTGTATTATTAGTTGGATTGAACTTTTTATCTCAACCTCCCCTTGATGGTGCCGCCGACCGTCTCAATCGCAACCACTCTTGGCCGCTGTCTCTAGCATGTGCTCTGTTGCCGAGATATCAACATTCTCGTGAGCTGCGGTGACCGCTGCTGTCTCAATCACATGCGACTTGAATTGATTTTGATTTTGGGTAAATCAAGTTTTCACCTGTTGTCTCCATCACTCCGCCGATGGCTTGTCGCACTGATTGTTAAAAGCCATAAATAACATTTACTACTTCCGATTAGTCAAAGAGCATGTGAATCGGAATTGGTGAAAGAACATATAATTAGTGGGGTTGGTGAAACATCCTGATGAATCACTATGTGAATCGGAAGTGGTCATTGGTAGAAGATTATAATTAGTGCTGATTTTCTTACTAAGGATGTTCAATTTGAAGACAGGTTGTTCACATGGCAGATTTGAGGGTTTTCACATTGCAAACTTCCAATTTGTTTCTTTTGGAGAATTGAAGAAGAGGGTGAGATGAAAAGTTCAATCCAATTAATAATACCAACAAAAAAAAATCTCTTTGTAACTTGCACATCCGGTTCGCAGTAAAATGGGTGGTGTGTCATTATTAGATTGGAGTGTGTCTAAAGGAATGTGTTAAAGTGTGACCCTAGCATTCCTCTAAAGTTATAGATACAATGTTTACTACTATAATCTGGTTATGCATTCTACTTAAGCTAACCCACTCAACATAGCAATGTAAAATTCTTCTTAGTTCTTACCTCATCAAAAACTAGACTGATAAATCTCAATGACAGTAAAAGGGTAAGCACGATTTCTGATACAGATACGCCTATGTATCTCAGAGGTAGCATGAACCATCGCAATGCAGATGCTAGTTGTTCAGGGGTTGTGGTTGTGAGGCAGAGACTTGCACTTAGAAATACCTTCATAAATAAATTATATTGTTTCAGAATTCTTTCAAAGCATTGTTTTTGCCAAAAGTCCAAAAATAACTGTAAATAAAAGGTAAAAGCAGGAATGCAGCAAGCATCTTACTGTAAAAGTCAAACATGCAACAGTGCTTCCTACAGACAATCCTTTCCTCGTAAAGGTTAATGGACCTAACTTTGAGATTACATATGAATAACCTGTTAAAGATATAGGAATATTTGGAAGCCCAGTCACTGCAGGTGGTGGAGTTCTCGACTGAACAAGTGCAGGCACGCCATCTGAACCCAGTCCTAATGTTATGAATAACAATGCCGACAAAAAATAAACACGACCCAATTGATCCTATAAACAGAAATTGAATTAGGCAAAAAAATTCTCAGATTTACACGATAATTCAAGATGCAAACAATTGTAAGCAAATAGCCAGCTGCCAAGAAGTTTTGACTTGATAGACTTATTTATGAGATGACACAAGCTAACTCAAATCATGAATTAGTATAAAGCACAAGAAAATTGTGTCCCAAATTGTGAAACTAGAGAATAAGAAAAAACAACCAAAACATGGCAATTAAAAAATATAGTGAATCAGAGGATATAAGCAATGGATTAACAATAACTTACCTTCCAAGCATTTTTAGGTAGAATCCAAATTGAAAGCAAAGTCAAGTATGCTACTAATCCAAATCGCATAATTATATGCGACCTTGCTGGTAGAACAACCAGAACTAAAAGCCATACCTGTAAAACCACACTAATTGATTACCAAAGATAAAAAAACACATGTAAACCAAGAAGCCAAGACAAACTATTAAAATATACCAGCTACACAATTGTTTCACTATCTACTAATAATTGCTAACATTTTCTTAACGGTCTGTTATAAGAACTCTAACGTTGATAGCCTTAAGCCCTTCACCTAAAGCAGTTTAACATGTATCCACAACAACTTAGCTATCACTCAAACAGTCATGGGAAATTCTATTATCCCTTAGGCGAACATGAAATAAGTGGTGATATTCAAATTGTACAAAGATAATAACCAGCTAACTTGATGATCCTATCCTATGTTTTAATGACTAGTTAGTTGTTGGATCACATTTTACAAGGCCCACCAAAAACTACAATCAGCAACAGCTCACCAAAGCTTTATAATTCATGAAAAAACTTAATTTGATTGCTTAATATTAGCAAAGTTCATATTCTAAGAAGCACTGACCCAGACACCAAACACGACACTGACACATGTGTAGAGTGTTCAGTAATCAGTGTAGACAATAGTAGTAATTAAATACAACCATGTGTGTCAAACACCAGACACGCTCTCAAGTCTGAGTCTGAAGTGCCAGTACTACATAAGTCATATTGTAGGACATACATTCATTTTTTTCACTCTCTTTGATTACAAATAATGGCCAACCCAAAACTAAAACGGTCTTCCATACATTCTTACAAAGAACCTAGCAATGCCCAAGCAAGAATAAAAAGCATAGATTTTTATATCAATTTTCGTGTTTAGTCGGACATGCTTCAATCTGAAGTGTCAGTGCAACATAGATCAAAGTATAGGACACAAGTTCATTGGCAAACCCAAAACTCCCAAACTAAAACACTCCTCCATAAAATCATACAAAAACACCTAAAAATGCACAAGCATGAATAAAAAGCACATTTTTTTTACATCAAATTCAGTGTAAACTACAAAACCCATGTAACAATTTAGCATACCAATTTAACTCGTGGATCAATAGAGTGAAGAAACGTAGTGGGAGAAGAAACAAACTGTCCAATGGGACTAGCAGTAGCACTTGAAATCAATCTGAAAACTTTGTCAGCGGCAAAAGAGCCAGTGGGAATCCACTTAGACCAATTTGGTGATGGCCCATTATCATCTTTTGAAGCTTTGATTCTTAGAATTGGATTTCTCTTCAGGTTTAGTGTTAAAAGAGTTTTCTTTGGCACTGGATAATGGAATTTTGGGAAAAGCAGTGGTGGTGGTGGTGGCAATGAAACCAAAAGGAAAGTGGCATGGTTACAGTTCATGGGTGTTGAATTTGATGGTGGGAACCAGAGTGTGTG
>Ga0099826_10001298_pt1 | contig 14723 bp, 10 predicted proteins | sample Mtrugardesep15_FD_76830 | JGI IMG/M metagenome (GOLD analysis project Ga0099826, IMG submission 76830) | Root nodule microbial communities of legume samples collected from California, USA - M. trunc garden sep15 | ecosystem: Host-associated > Plants > Roots > Nodule | place: USA: California... | reverse complement strand
AAAATTAAAAAAAAAAAAAAAAAAGCACAACTTTATTGAATGTTTCAAAAAACTTTATTGAAAGAATGAGAATATGAGAGAAGAGTTTTGTCCAAGGGTTTCCCTTCTACCCCACGACTCTATTCATTCGGTGTTTACATATCTAAACTTTAAGTGGTAAGAGCTTGATCTTGTAATCTCAAGTGATGAAGTTCAAATTACCATGAAGATAATTATTAGTGTCATTTTAATTAATAACAATACTATGACAAAGAAAAAAATAACTAGATGTTAATGTCTTGTAATTAATAACTATTATTCAGTTTTTACATATCTAAGCTTTGTTAGTGTCTTTAAAAAATAGTACTATCCATCTCTACTTGTGCCCTATATGAAACAATATGACTGATCTACTCCTTCAAAATACGTATCAAAGGTAGAATGTCAATCAAACAATTCCAGATATCAAAAACCGTATAATTCACGATTTGAGTAATGATATCTACAACCTCATGATGTATTAGATCTCACAAAATCTTCTATAAACCAATAGAGAGAGAGAGATACATTGTCAAGTTTAGTGACTCTAGTTTTGTGTAGTTATCGGCAACTAGTTGTACATCTCAGACTGAAATATTCTGCAATTATCATATAAAATCAATATGTTTAGTTGACACAAGTATCATATGTAAAGAAATGCTATTATTTTCTGAGAAATATGTGTCTTATTATTTTCTTATTTCATTTAAATTCCTCTCATTTGGCTTCAAACAATAACCAGTGAACTAAATAGGGTGTGGAGTTAGCAAACTTGATTTTAAATGAATTTGATTTCAGTTGAAACTGAGTATGATGTGGAGTGAGTGATTCATGTTTGAAAACTTTTATTTGATTCATTTTTCATTATCAATGAAGGGATGCATCAACTAACTATAGACACAATATGCATTTCTTGTAATGCTTAATAATAACAAACCTTTAAGAAATAAGTCTAAGCTTTGAAGAGAATCAAAACACTAGGAATGCTTAAAATTAATTGATTAGAATCACATTCAATTATATTATATATTTATACATTTTAAAGTATTTGTGCGTACATATTGTCAACCAGGCTTGCACTCTTTATCTAATATTCTTGTAATGTTAGAGCCATAAATACTCATTAAGCAATGGTAAACAGTTCTAGCTTCTGCATTTCTAGATATATGATAATAAACTAAGAAATAACAAAAGACATAGTTTACCATATCTTCAACATCTCTTGCAAATTCAGAATGATCTGACTCCTCTACAAAGAGCAGCTCAGTTTAGAGTGTAAAACAAGTAATATCTATCAATGAATGAGATTACTCAATTTACATAACTTATATCCTAATCACGAAAGTTTAAGGGAAAAGTACAAAGATCAATGAAGAAGACAAAATTGATTTCAGAGGTAAAGACTTGTTTTGATGTTCATAATTTTGCCTTCATAACTGATTCTAAATTCAATCTCAATTTTATTTTAAATCCACTTTTATATGAAACACAACTAGTTTACATTCAACTCGTTTTTAGTCCGAATCAATTTTACAAAAATAACTAAACTCAGATCAATTTTTGTCGCCATACAACCAGTTTAATACGTACAAGAGAAAGAGCAGCTATAAGGCGATTGATTTCCGGCATTATTCAACTCATGAAAATTGGAGGACTAAATAATAATAAGATGAATTAATTGATTATAGAAAAACGAAGCAAACAAGAGAAGTGAAGAGAAAGAGGTGAATATGAATAACTCACTTGGCAAATGAGTTGAGAAGAGAAACCCAGTACGTGACACAAACTTCAAGCTCTTGCAAGGTAAGAGTACCACATTGGGTAGCAAGCTAGGGAAGCCACAAAATGCATGTCCCACATTGTATGGTGTATAACTTTTCATATCCATTTTATTTTCGTTTGATTTGAATCGTTTTGTGGTTCAATAATACAGTTTTTAATATTTGGTTAAATTTTATGTTATGAAAACATTCTTCAATGTTTGATATTTTTTATTTAATTGGATTTGACAGAATATTGTAAATGTCATCTAGTTTAGTATGAGACATTGGACTCAATCTCAAAACTACAATTTAAACATCACAAATTGTAAAAATGAAGACCGTGAGAATGGATTAAGTGTGGGATACAAATTGTTATTGGTTATGAGTTTGGCATTACCAACAAGTTTACGATCCTTCCTATGTGTTTGTGTGATTTTGTGTTGTCTATTGTGACCTCTTACCACCATCTTAAATAAGTTAATTGTTGTACGATCAAGAGAATAAAGATTACCAATAATATTGGGTGGATAAAACCTCCAAACGAACGGTTGTTTTTGTTTTACTACGGATGAAGCATTCAAATGTAGCAGCATACTTGCAGGTTAAGGAGGATTGATTAGGGATGACAATGGAGCTTGGATATGTGATTTTTCTAAAAAAACTGCGGCAAAATACAGCTTATATGACGGAAATACTGAAATGTATGAAGGCTTGAGTACACTTAGGAGTAAAGGTATCTCAAATTTGATTGTACAAGTCAAGAAGATTCATAGACGGTTGTTCGTAATAGTGACAATATTGCGAGTTCTGTATGGGATGGAGCATGATACGGACCATCATGTTGAAGGTCAAGCATTTGATTTCTTTAGATTGGAATGTTTGCCTTATGTATATTTATAAGGAAGCCAATAGATATATTGTGTTGGCCAACATGGATTGTGAGGTAGACCTGGACTATCTAGATTTCCATTCGACGCTATTAAATTTTTGTATGGGCCAAAAACTTATTTAATTCTGAAAAACACAACTTTATTGAAATAATGAAAATATGAGAGAAGAGTTTGTCTAATGATTTTCCTTGTCCAATGCTTTGTTCATTCGATGTTTTCGTATATAAACTTTGAATGGTAAGATCTTGGTCTTGTAACATCGAGAAACAGAGCTTAAATTTCCATGAAGAGATTGAACTTAAATTTCCAAGAAAACAATTGTTAAAAGACGGTTAGTCTCACTCATATTAATAACAATTTCCCTTATCACAAATTTTCTTTAAAAAAGGGCTATCCAACTATACTCGTCTATTTATGTAAAATAATTACCTATAACTAATCAACCAACTATATAATCGTCCCTAGCTAATGTCTCTTTACCTTACATCCTAAGGATGTACCAGAAAGAGGGATAATTCACCCCAATGTTCCTAGCTCAATCTATGGTGGATGAGTGAAATGTCTTCGGCGGTTTATGAGTACGAATATTTGTTGGAAAATATTAACGAGTGTCTCCGATGACACTCTTTAAGAAAGACCCATATTTGTTTTTAACTGTTGGACTTGAAAACTATACAATTGTTTTTTTTTTTACAACGAAAACTATGCGATTGTTATTCTACATTGACACCATCAAATACTTTTTTGATTTCATTTCCACATTTCTTATTCTCTCTACTCAATATCTTTCTTTCTCCCACGATAACTCGTATATGTATCAAACATTTCTTATGCTCAAAATTTAATTTCTAGGTTGATGTTTTGATGTTTTAGTGTCTTGAGTTTTAGGCGCGTTAAAAATTCATATTTAATCCGTCTTTTGTCAAAAAATTCAATTTTTTTGTCCTAAACATGAGTGCAAAAAATCGTAAAAAAATTCAATATGTAGGTCACTTTTTCGGACTTGCACTTGGAATTTTTTTTTGCGATTTTGCACAGTTTGGTTGAAAAATCAAAATAAATTGAGACTTAGTCGGAATGCTACGAAATTTTACAGACACCTCTCTAAAAATACATATAGAGGATGTGCAAAGTTTTGTAGCATTCCGAATAAGTTTTGATTTGTTTTTATTTTTCGACCAAAACACGCAAAATCACAATTGATGTTTTGCCATGAACCAAACTTAAGTGCTCACGAGTGAGCAGTAGTTAACTGCAGCTGAGAGCTAGTCTGTGCAGTAGTTAACTACAGCTGAAAGTCAACAGTATTAATTGCTTTCAAAAATTAAATGCTTCCAAAAAAGGAAATGAAAGTACAAAAATAAAAATAGGATAGCCTTACTTTTTGTTTAAGGAAGGATAGCTTTACTAACAAAGCTTTGCACAGCACTTGTTCGAATGGCTGATGATGATACGAAGGCTGAGGAATGCACAATCACCGATCTTTCGTGTCTTCACCATTCTCAAAACGACACCGTCAAGAACGAACAGCCTCTTCCTCCGACCGGAAGCGACGAAGCACCTGTTTTGCTTGAAGAAGTCATCTTCGACATCCTTCTGAGGCTTCCGGTGAGATCCCTTCTCCAATTAAAGTGCGTTTGCAAATCATGGAAAACCCTAATCTCCAATCCTCAATTCGCTAAGAGCCACCTTCTCAGCTCAACCGCATATCCACAATTATTCACCTCCGCCGTCAAAATCGGAGACCGCGAAATCATATCATACCCTGTGAAGCCATTGCTGGAAAATCCATCAACCCCTGTTGAATCCGTTACTATAACCATGAGACACAAATACAATATTCTAGGTTCGTGCAATGGTTTGCTTTGTTTGTATGATTCTTCTCAATCTAATTTCAGATTGTGGAATCCTTCTATCAACTTGAAATCCAATAGATTTCCAATTGTTGCTTCGTTCGATAATAAGATTATCGCACATCATGGTTTTGGGTATGATCAAGTGAATGATAAGTACAAGTTGTTAGTTGTTGTACTTAATAAGGATGATTTTAGTGAAAAAGTTACCAGAATTTATACCTTCGGTGAAAATTCTTGGACAACCGTTCAAAATTTCGGGTGTAATCCTGGTATGTGGTTAGGGAAGTTTGTGAGTGGTACTTTGAATTGGATCATTAATAAAGATGGTGTTAATTCTAATCAACGGGTGATTCTTTCCGTTGATCTTGAGAAAGAGACTTATGGGGAAGTGTTGCTTCCTCAACATGATGGTAACGGATTTTGCAATCCTATGATGTATGTTTTGAGTAATTGCCTTTGTGTGTGTTGTGATCACTCAGAAACTCATTTGGTTGTGTGGATAATGAAAGAGTATGGAGTTGCTGAGTCATGGACTATATTGACGATCATCCCTCGTGAGAAGTTAGTTTGGAATTGTCCAAGGCAGCCTATTGTTGAGCCCTTGTTCGTTTCAAAAGATGGTGTTCTTCTACTGAGAACCATGCGTTCCGAACTTGTCCTGTGTAACTTAAATAATGGAGGGATTGATTATCCTACTATTTTAGGCGTGCTTTGTCGGGAGGTCCATATATACCAGGAGAGTCTGGTATCACCATTGTAGGCATACTTTGGCCGCGGGAGATGCATAATTACCATGAGAGGTCATATCACTGCAATGGTAAATCACATTTCTGGAGTCTTCCAATTTATAGTTGCATGACTTCTCATAAAAGCAACTATATCTTTTGCTTTAGCAATTGGTAACCAACCCAGCTATACTTGGCGGAGCATGTTCAGCATTAAAAATGTGATCATCTAGGATCAAGATGGTCAATAGGTAATGGGCAGAATGTGAGAATTTGGAAGGATGATTGGCTTCCCAGCCAAACTGGATTTTAAGTATGCAGCCCTACGGTGGATTTTGAGGAAGCAACTTGTATTAGTGAGTTAATTGACACCAATACCAAAAGCTGGAAAAGGGATCTTGTCAGGAATGTCTTCTCGGCTTTTGAAGCAAAACAGATCCTAAACCTTCCTTTATCTTGGAGACTTCCGCCTGACAGAAGAATTTGGCATTGGGAGAGTGATGGAAACTACTCAGTCACATCAGCCCATTATCTCATCAAAGAAGCGGCAACTAAGGATAACCCTGAAGCATCATCATCAAATGACCAATCTGTATGGAAGGCGCTCTGCAAGATTAAGGCGCCTTATAGTGTAAAGAACTTCATCTGGAGATTGGCCAAAGATATTCTTCCAACAAGGAGCAGACTGGCGAGGAAAGGCATGAATCTTGGTACAATTTGAATGCTTTGTTATGAAGCAGATGAGACTTTAGAACATCTGTTTATGTGCCCAACAAACCTGGTTCACTTCCACCTGAGGACTTCATGTTCCTTCCATATGTGCTTGAAAGTCTAGATGTTTGATGATTGGTTGTCAAAAAAAGACCACTTAGCAGCTCAAATTTTTGGTATCACTTTGTGGAAGGTTTGGCAAGGTAGGAACCAAATGGTGTTCCAAAATCATCAATTTAATCCTATCGAATAGCTACTTCAGCTGTGGAGTTCACATTGGAATTCAACCAAGCAAACCACTCTTCTGTTTCAGGGAGAAGTGATATTGAATTCTGGTTCCCCCCTCCGCCGGGTGTGATGAAACTGAATGTGGATGCAGGTTGCTTCAAGGATGATACAGTGGGTTGGGGAATGGTAGTTAGAGACCATAGAGGAGTCGTAGAATTTGCTGTATCAAAACCAGAACGAAGGCAACTATCCCCTACTTTGACCGAAGCATTAGCTCTTCGGTGGTGTCTCTAATGGATCCTCACAACAAATCAAGGTGGACAGTTCCTCATTGAAACTGATTTTGAAGTCACCGTGAAATGTATCCAAGGTCTGATTCGGATGGTTGGGATAGAAAATATTATTCTAGACTGCATAGACATTTTATCTACTCTTTCCAATTGTACTGTTGCTTTTATTAAGAAAACTATGAATGGTGCTGCCCATAGCCTAGTGGGAGTAGCAAAACAGTTTGATTCTAACTCATGGGTGGGATATGTCCCCGAACTCGCAGCCTTTGCTGTTTGTACTAATATGCTTTCCATTAATTGAATGCAGGTTTGATTGTCAAACAAAAATAATTATATCTTTTGCTTTAGATCTTCTTTTGGCTTAACTCTAGTAACATCGAATATGTAGTGTGAGTTGTTTTGGTGTAGTCTCATCTTTGCTATCTCTTATATTGTTATCTATCAGTAGTATTGTTGGTTGAATTAAAGTCACTAATTTGAAGGAATAAATTAATGTTTACTGTGATCTGCTTTTTATTATATTCAAAAAAGTATTATTTTGTTATGTCGCAAGAGACTTGAATGATATTAGTCATATTACTAGTTATGCTTTACTTGCAAAAACAGAGGATTCACAATTTTAATCTACACTTGCAAGCTTTTCAAAATAAAAATAAAAATTCTACACTTGCAAGAGTAATTTGTTTGTCTATGTAGGCTTCACAGTCTATGTATGCCTTTCCCATTACAATTACAAGTTATTAATGCAACAGTCAATTTGTTAGAAAAATTGAGTCGTCTTTCTGTGTTACCTCTTACCAGTAAATCACAATGACAAAGGATGATTGGTTTGACAAAAGTATCACATTTTTTTCTTTTTTAACAGGTTGATGTTATTTATTGGATCAATGGGATATAGATAAATAATGATATTTGGTATCTTTTGTCAAAAAAAAACAGAAGATATTTGGTATCTTTTCCTAGGATAAGGTTTCATTGGTCTCAAATTGAATATGACTATATGAGCTCCTTGACAATGCTCATTGAAATTCTGAAAGAAATATCTACTATGATTAGAGCGATTCGCAACAATGTAGTTTAAGTAAATAATGAGATGCTAGGAGGTAGATTTGCTTTGATCTTGCCTGCAACTAAAGAACAAATTAGTCGTTGTGTTGGCTGCTGCTTTTTTTGTAATAAGCTGTTACATGATTTCTTGCTGGTAGTAGGTTGTGGAAATTTGGTATAAAGGAGTTAAGATGGTTTTTGTTGATTTAGGATAAGCTAAAAAGCTGCTAACACACACCAAACTTGGCTTTAGATTTTTGACTTTTGTTGCTGTCAACATTATTAGTAGTTCATCATCTTGTGCAATGCTTGTGCTAAGTGTAACTTTTATTTCCTATTAATATTTGATCTGGCTTATCAATTTCATCATGCTACCAAATTTTTTCATTTATTTGAAGAATGAATCAATCTTGTGTGTGTGTGTGTGTGTAATATAACATACTATTTTCATGTTTTATTTTTAAATGTCATTTTTTAATTTCATCTTTGATTTTGAACGGTTTGTGTTATATGCTAAAACATACAGAAAAACAAAAAAGGGAGGCAAGTACTAGGATATCAGCAAGAAGGAAGTTTTTGAGAGCATGAGGAGATAGTTTTTTAATAAGATAGTTAGCTAAAACAATGTTATCAAATAAGCAAAGTTGTGCCTTTTCTGAGATTTGAGTCAGCTTAACAATCTCTGTACAGCATACTACATGAGACAAACCCATTAGTTATTGTGTTGGCTGCTGCCTTTGTTGATTTTTGTTTCTGTCAACATTATTAGTAATAGTAGCTCATCTTGTGCAATGCTAACATCAATCCATGAAAGACAGTCCTTGATCTGAAAGTTTCTGCAAGCCAAACGTATTTCTGTTATCAGTCTGCATTAGATAGGGTTGTACGTAAAGATCTCCAGAAATCAAATATTTTACTTCGGCACCACAGAGTTGAAAGATAAATTAAGTTCTTGTTCACATTTTTAAATTATGTTTGAATGTCTGAAAAGACAAGTCACAGTACCGTACTGGGTTGAAACATCTGCATAAGAAAAATATCAGTTTTTGTGCAGATGTAAGAAGGAATCATTTAGTTTATTTCCAATTCTTCTCTTTAAGAAGACTGTGTTGCTACAGAAATAAAAAGTGGGCTACTGAGGAGATAAAACAATGAAGATAACTTTTGCTTTCGATCTATGCATACCGTTGGAAATGGTTTGGACAAGTAACATTCAAGTTCTACTCTATACCATGGGAAGCACATATATCTGTAACATGACAAGGCCAATAAAATATTTTCCAACTCAAAGAGTGAAACTCAAATATCAAAGTGTTATAAACTTCTCAAGTAATGATTTACCTCAGAATATTCAAGTTCTACTATACACACACACATCTATTGTGTAAAATTAGGTACAACTCCGTTACTATCATAAAATGTGACAGATGGATATTCGAGTTTGATCATCAATTTACAAAGTCAGATTGAGGGGTAAAAGGTTCTTGAATTTTGAAATTTACTTAAGTCCTCGGTCTGAAAGATTCTACAAACCAAACTTATGTCTATTAGCGGTGTCTGCAATAGATAGTGTTGTGCAGAGAAATCTTCAGAAACTGAAGATTTTACCTGAGTGCCGCAGAGATCCTAAAACGTTAGACGTGTCAGAAGGCATATTTTCCTATAAGCTTCATCTGTGAAACTGAATAAGAGTAATGCTATATGATTAATTAATCAAATCTTAAGGCGAGAAAACTTGAACTTCAATATGTTGAGTTTCAGTGCCTACCTAGACACTGCATATAGATTCTAATTCTGATGGGATACACATTTGTGCAACACTGCTTCAGACCCTGGTATGTATGTTATTGAAAGAATTAAAGGGAATGGAAATAGGAGAGACTATTTTCCTCCAGGGTTCTTTCTTCTGTGCAATGCTCTATTCACTCTTTACTTATGTCCTATTTATTATTTAAGCTAATAATATGTAACTAATCAACTAACATCTACTTATCTTCTATAGTGTAAGTCCTAAAAATGTACTACAAAAGAGGTATAATAATTCACGCTAATGTTTCTTTCAGTGTCATCGATTGAGGATGAAGGACCATGACAGAGAGTCAGAAATCCACCATTGAGTCACCGTATCTTCTATCAAATGCATGGCGCTGCCCCTTCACAAATTGTCCATGGTGGTTCTAAAAAAATCCTCCATGGCCGATATCTGACAACAATGGTTCTCTTTTATCATCTTAATAGACTGCTTTGAATCTCGATATGAAATATATATGGAGCAAACAGTCGCATCCTGCATAGAACTAGAAAGGGAAAAAAAAACAATGTAATTGATCCACTGCTTTATACTAGGCATCAAAAGTAGCATGTCAACCAACCAATCAATTTCGGAGATCATAATGTACTAAAATTCACATAATCTTCTATAAATTTCTGGAGATACCTTGTCCAGTTTAGTGACTCTAGTTGTAGGTATTTGTCAAATATTCTGCCATTATCATACCAAAGCACTCAGTTCAGAAGACACGATTGCCGGTTTTTATTTTAAAAAAGCTATTATTATTTGACGAGATGATTCATAATTCTAATGCACAACATGACAACATACTTGAGATAAATTGAATTCCAAAGGTGTTAGACCAAGGTTTGAACTTTGAACTTGAGTGATCAAGGTACAAAGCACACATCCTTAACCACTACGACATACTCGTGCTTTAAGGCACGTTGGATACAACTTAAAATGAAATGGTGGACTTTTTAGTGATGCAAGTGATGAAAAAAAGTTATGGTTTGGTCTACAATTTAGTTATGAAAACTTGATTTTCAAAATATTTTGGTTAGCCATAATATCCCCCAACCGGAAGCTAGAGACTAATCCTTTGAGATATGGAGATCCATTTAAGGGGCTAACTTTTTTCAATTGGTGTTCTTCCATACGCACCAGCCAAGGGTCAAACTCATGATCACAAGGGACACAGTTATCTGACAGAACCAGAGATGAGCAAAGTAAAATAACAATCAAAACAATACATCCAAATTCCAAAACTCGGTATTCAAAGCTTGAAAGAATGCAAACTGACTACAGTTGTAGGTAATGAAATTTGATATCTTCCCTAAGATCTTCCTATTCTTAAGCAGCTTCAAGGTAACAAGCAGAAGAACACATAATTAACTGAGAATTACAAAACTAAATATACACACACTATGCATTTCTTTATGTTTATGTACGTGTGTAATGTAATAAAAAGACAAACCTTTAAAAATAGACCTTCAATAGCAAGTAACAATGTCATACAACACTAAAACACTCATCCACATGATTTCTAAAATAGAGTGAGTGTTAGAAAAATAGTGTATATAACATTCATCGACAAATAATATCACATGACAGATGTAACCTTATCACAAAAATAAATTAGATCAACACTCACAAATATACGAGTATTCATCTTCTAGTTATCAAGTATTGTTATCGTCATTCGAAATAAGAATTCATAGTTTATCTTTGTTATCACAATTGAAATTACCAATGTAAATTTGACAAAAATAAACTAAAACAAATATAAATTGAATTTCCTTTTAAAAAAAAATATAAATTTAATTTTAAAATAATCTTTTTTCGTGGTGAAAATAACTTTTTTTTTTTATCAATACAAGAAAAAACATCCTATATTAATTATAATTAGTTTCACACGATTTTTACCAAAAACAGGCTTGTGTTAAACTTACTTGGGCATCAAGAACATAATCCATCCATAATCTAATCTAATTAAAAAACAAAATATGAGATAGATAAATATTGTCAACTCTTGTTGAAAAGTAAAGCCTTTCAAAACCCAAATTTCGAAAAATACTTATATGGTCACAAACACAAATAAAAAGTGATTAGGTACACACACATAAAATGATTCAATTAAAAGAAAAAATATGTGACTAAATTTCTTTTCATTTATTTTTCTCCTTTCATGTGAGTGTGTCCAATCAGTTTTCATTTGTATTTGTTCCTAGGCTATGATGCACAGACGCGGCTGAGATCCGCCGTGTCACGGTGTCCAACGTGGTTCCGACACGGACGCGCGTACGATTCACGTCAGACGCGGATATTGCCGTATCCAACAAAAACAAAAAAAAAACATTTGGTCGGACACGGATCCGGCACTGCTCTGGTGTAAACTGACGCGGCCAATCACAAAAAAGAAGAAGAAAAAGAATGAGAATTAGAGAATCAGTAGAGAAAGGTAGTGTTTTCGTTGCTCCCTTTTCCACCACCACACCTTTTCCAGCGCCGCCGTATGCTTCCTTCCCTTTTTGGTTCTAATTTCATGGCTTTTATTGTACTCGTCGTTGCTGTTTCTGTTCCTCTGCTTTGCTGCTTCGTGTTTTGTCCAAAAACATAACCACCACCACAAGTTTTGTGACTTTGTCCTTTCTGAATTAATATAATATAATACTATGAACTTTTATCACCACACGTTTATTAACATGTAAAATATATATAGCCGTGTCCGTGTCCTGAGTTTTTTTAGATTAGCCGTGTTCCGTGTCCGTGTCCGTGTCCGTGTCGTGTCCCGTGTCCGTGCTTCATAGTTCCTAGGTAAGACTTTCTCCCCAAATTTCGAACCCTCACAAGTCACAAGTTTCTCTTTTAGCTTTCTCTCTAAAACCAAACTCTTGATTATTATATCTCTTTAAAATTGAAGGGTTTAGTTTACAATCTAAATTTTGTTCGCTCATGGCTTCCAATTTGCAAAACGATTTTCTTCCTGCCGCTGGTATGTATCTCTATAATCGATCATATATTGCTTCAACATTCGTAGTTTGATATAATGAGGCACAAACATTTCTTGGATTAGGCGTGTTGCGGTGTTCGACACAACACCGACACATGAATTATGTTATTTTCTCAAATTATTAGCGGTGTGGGTGTGTCAGTTTCAGTGTCGGTGTTGTGTCCCGTGTTCTTGTTTGTATCCATACTTTATCCTAGACGAGTTTGATGTTTTGCTTGAAAAGGGGTAAGGCTTAACAAACCATCACCTCAACAATTACCGAAACATGGCGGCATTGTAACAGAGACGGCTAGTTCGCCGGAGAAGGCAAACCACATGACAGTAACTCGACCCAAAAGGGGTTTAGAAGAATTGAATGTAATCACATGTGTCAACATCAGACACGCCTTTGATTAGATGTGTTGGTCTATATAGGTTATTTATTACATTACATAAGTATCCTCTTTGTGTGTTTTTACTTACATACCACTTTTCTACACAGGCGAAACAGATGCATTGGTTGAAATATAATTAGGACCATGTAATTTTACTATAATGGCACGAGTATTGTCAGAAATTTACAGGACTTCAGTTTTACTTTGTAAATAGAATAATATGAATGAGTATTACAATGGAAGAAGATAGATTTAGAGATAAAATTATTGGACAAAAAAAATGAAACTTCCCCTTTGACAATTGAAGAAATGGCAGAATATCATCTTCATTGATTTGGACAAGCAGAGAGAAGACTAAGGAAAGAAAGTAAATTAGTTAAAACTAGTTCAGTAGTGCTAGAGATAGAGCAAAACTAAAGAAAATTATGAGTTGTGTATGACTTAAAAGTGGTTATAATAAATTTTTTTTAATATTTTTAAAGATTTAACGATTATAATTTATTGACAGTGTAAATATGAATTGAAAAAAAAAAGGATAGGACAACCCATTGAATAGTGATTTAGAGGACAATACTAGAACTTTAATCTAAATTATCACAACCGACAAGTTAGCATCCGATAAAAAACACAACAAACAACTAAAATTTAATAGTGAGCGACTCAAGAGTACTTGAATGAGATGATAAATGATCTCTTTCAGCTTAACTAGAGGTCTAAATTAGTCTCTATTATTGTGCGTAAAGAATATTTTGTTTTACATCATAAAATCATAGTAGTGGGTGTATTGATCTAACAAAAAACAAGTAATCACACTATATTGAAAGAGGAATTGTATATAGTTTTCTAAATAAAACAATTTTCTGATTTAGTTAATAACATGTACCTGAATGGCTACAATGTCTACTAACTACTCATTTATTTTGTTATAAATTATTTTCCATCAGTTAATAATTAATTAATTAATTAATTTCATTTGTTTTTACCAAAACAAACTCAAATTCGTTTACAAAGATATACAATGAGGAATCAGATCATAAACTTGATGACAAGCACTAGAAATGGCCACCTTGGCTAGACTATCGGAAACCATATTAGCTTGTTCATAGATATACTTAGCCTCAAAATTAGAATTCAAAGCTAAAACATTCCAAATATTAGAAACTGACTCCAAACCGGGACAAGCCTCTCGATTGAGATTTAACATCACCAAACAAAAGTTTAGAGGAGTTAGATACTTCTGTGGTAAATGGTGTTTTGGTTTGGAACTCGAAGTTGCAAGAGAATGTTGAAGACACACATCTTATTGAAGATAAGGTAACATATATCCAAGAACGTCCTTAAGAATTGAAGCAATAACCAGTTGTTGTCCTCAGCTACAAACCTTTTCCATCTACTGGAAAATGTGCGCAAGAATTCGGAATCATATCGTCACAAAATAATAGTATCATAAAAAAAATTGGTACATTTTAACAATAATTTTACGAACTGCCTAAATCTTTATGGCAGAAGTTGAATCTTCCTTTACTAGAAGACAAGTTGGATCATGTTTTGGGGAGAGCTATCTCTAGGGGAAACCGAAGATAATCAGATGAAGGTACTAAAGACTCAAAGTACCATTAACATTGGAAGAGAATGTGGTGAGGCACAAGTAGCAAACACCTTAGCACTAATGTGAGTGTGCTATAGTGATTTTAAAGAAACTATAGAAGAGTGAATAAATGAAACACATTTCCCCCTTCCTTTTTGCATATCATATTACGACATATTGAAGAAGAGTTTTTTATCAATAGGAAATTGTAAAACAAAGGCAGAAAACAAAACAATAAGAAGGGAAGCAAATGGGAAGAATTTTTTGATTTTCTATAGGGTTTCTCTATTGGAGGTGATCTAATTTAAGGCATATCGGACTCTAAATATAAACACGTCTCTCGGTCAAAATTTAAATTTCGACTCTCATTATGTGGGAAATAATGAGAGTTTAACCCATACGACTATACCCAACTCTTACTAGTAATGAAGTTTTTTTTTTTTTTTTTT
>Ga0099826_10001296_pt1 | contig 14736 bp, 14 predicted proteins | sample Mtrugardesep15_FD_76830 | JGI IMG/M metagenome (GOLD analysis project Ga0099826, IMG submission 76830) | Root nodule microbial communities of legume samples collected from California, USA - M. trunc garden sep15 | ecosystem: Host-associated > Plants > Roots > Nodule | place: USA: California... | reverse complement strand
ACACATTACTTGACTCAATAACTAAGAAAATGATAATTTATATAAAATGACTCTAAATTAAATACTAAACTAATAAAATAGACTAAAAACTTAACTAAAAAGACTCTAAAAATATGGAATGACAGACTGTCATCATTACATTTTACATATCTTTCAAAATAAATTAACTTACTATCCTTTTTCCTCTCATGGTCCTCTAATTCCTAATAAACATTCCTGACATCACGTACCACATTTCTAAACAAAAAAAATTCAAAAAACAGGCTACAAATTTGTGTAAATCCAACTACACATTGCATACCAAACTGAAAAAGGTGAGGTTGCACCTAGCAAATAGAGGTAACCCAAGTTCTGGTTGCTACTCGCACAAAACATGAATCATGCAATGAAAAGTGTTAAGAACATTCTCTTTTAAATAATCACTTTTTTATCAGTTGAAATTCATACAACTTTAAATTGAACCTCATATAGTGTTATAACATATGTGATTTCATCCATTAAAAGTGTGAATGTTGAAAAACGAACAATAAAACGATGAGTATTTCTAACACTACCCAACCTTACGTTTTCCTCCATCATAAAGAGAAAGTAGGAGTCAATCCTATCTTTTTCATCAATTGTTAAAAAGTTATTGATAGTTTATTAATTATATTTGTGATCCATGATAATATGCAAAATATACTCTCTAAATAGTTTATTTTTCATTTATTTTGAAGTTAATTACTGTGATTTGCACGATTATTGCTGGTATTTTGATGTATTTTAGGAACACAGGTGTAAAAAGAAAAAGTAAAGAAAAAAGAGGAAAAGAAAAAATCATGGCCAGCAAGCCCAACAATCTTTGACAATTTTTGTACCTATAAAAAGACATTGAGACACTCGTTATGAAAAACCCTAGCTGCAATTTGTAGAACCCTAATTTTTCAATTTCAAATCTATTTTATTTTGAAACCTTTTAGCTACCGCAATTTAGAATACATAATATTTTCCTTTGAATTCAATTTCAAGTTTGAATTGTTCCCTTTATGGAGGCTGTTATTATGAATTTTCAAATAGTCAATCCTTGTTAATTCTCATTGTCATGACATATATATTTGTGCGATTACAATTCATCAATTCCATTTAAACCTTGCTACTGCCATGAGTTTGAATTCAAATCTTTTTCTTCATTGCCTGTTTTCTTTAATTCCAATCAAGAAGAATTGTTGATGCAATTAGCTGGTGCGGTATTTTAATTATTCATCTTTTGCTGCGTGACTACTGTTCATGTGTTTGCCGGTGCCGTTTTGCCGTGGCTATTCTTTTTATTCAGAGTATCCATCAATAACAGGTTTTAATCTCTTTGCTATTTATTTTTTTAATATGAATTCATAAAAAATAATAAGTTTAGAATATTATTGGTTTGGGATATGGGAGTGTGCTACTCCCAAGTTCGATTCTCTTGTGTCAATTCTTCAAAAAAAAAAAAGTTTCGAATATTATTTTTTCTACGCGGTTTTTTATTGTAACGAGAATTTAAATATTTCATTTTGAAAAATTCAGTTTTGCAATTTAAAAAGTGTACATAGGGACACCGAGATATCGTTTACGCATTGAAAGAGCAAAGACGATATCCGACTTAAAAAATTTCAGATTTTTAATTGAAGGGTTAAAGCGAAAGCATTTTTTTTTCTTTTAATCAAGGATTTATTGAATTAAGAAAAGGGAATTTTCAATCTTGTAACTATACACTATAGGGACTTACACGCCTAAAAATTCTGACAACGTATCGCAAAAGCAAATGGCGTCTCTTGTTCAATATTTTCTACAAAAAATTTATTTCTCCCGTTACTGTTTAATTAGGGCAAAGTTACGTGACAAAGGTCATCAGAAACCGTCCTTTTGATCTCTACCCTTTAATTGATTTTTTTTTTCGTGCAATACCAACCTATTTGGTTTTGCCTTAGATAAACTCCTTTTGGTCTCTACCCTTTAATTAATTAATTTTTTTTATTTTCCGCGCAATACCAACCTATTTGGTTTCGCCTTAGATAAACACAATAACAACGAATAACGGTACTTGTTACTTTGGTCTATGTGGATACGATACTTTTATACTAAAACCAAGAACAGAGTGAGCGCCTACATCCTTGAGACTTTTGATGGCCTCACGATCCCAAGAACATGGAACGCAGAGAAGCTCAAACGTTATTATAGCTAAGTACCGTTAGTTCCTGTTTCAATCCTGTGATGTACTTCAAATAATTCTTAGGATCCATAATAAATCCGTTTTGCGAATATTAATAAACGGACGTTTTTCTCAATAGAAAACACGTTTGATAGAAATTATTATTGATTGACAAGACCTAAAGTCTCAAACGAGGAAGAGCATCCTCAACGGATGGCGGATGTCAAGGCTTATACTTTTAAGCGGAACGAAAGTCTAGCATCTGTCGCAGAACACACCTGAAGGGCTAACCACCCAAGGGTGGAGTGTCTCGCTGCTAAACGCCTAGAAGGGGGAAATAAGCTTTGGCAGGACGTGTTCCCGCGGGCGACCAAGGAATGCTCGAAGCGAAGAAGGAGTGTGGTGCGGCATGAATGAAATGCAAATGTGACGCCACTCAAACACCAGCGCGACATGAAACGAAATGCATAAACACAAAGATAAAGAATGGAGATAACTCTCTCAAACTTGGCATTAAATGAAAATGCACAAACACGAAACGTGGCATTAAATAAAAATGCACAAACACGAAACGTGGCATAAAATAAAAATGCATAAATACGAAGAAGGATAGTGAAGACATATGTGAATCGGAATATACAACAACTGAACGAAAAAGCTTCTTTTCATTAAAACGTTCAAATCAATTACAAGAGGAGCCTCTGCAACGGGAAATACACAAACAAATAGCCAGAAAGTCACACCTATTCCAACTAATCAAACCTAAACGCCCGCAATTAGAACTATGTTTGGCCATTGACAGGCATAATTGTGAACATTAAGCACAAGCCAGACAAAGCTAAACAAGACACCCTCACCCAATAGAAGATTCAAGTCCTTCACCAGAAGGAAAGAACCCGTTGGACAACGCCAATCCGTTAGGAAAGTCGCCAACAAACCGAACAACTCTGGATGACAGGAGGAAACACGTCGAGTTCTTCATCTCATCCACAACACCCATGATTTCAGTTGCAATTTCTCAAACCAGAGTAACGACCTTGCCCAAAATCATTTGTTCTGACACAACTTTGGCGAGCTTTTCAACCAACATAGTGTTCTCTCCTTTCTGATGTTTACCGCCATGAAAAGTGCATAAAACCAATCACCATACGAAAACAAACAAATTGCAAGACCCCATGACCTACAAATGAAACAACCATCTCTCATTTAACGTAAACAATGAATGGAAGAAAAAACCTCAGAAGTGAGAAAGGAAACGTTCTCCCAAAATACGTTGAGGAGAAGCAATAAACATAAGAAAAATAAGGAGAAATTTCACTTTATATAGCTTATGAGCCGTATGAATCAACGAAACAGATAAAGAGCAAACCAAGAACCACGATCTAGACGGCTGAGAATGACATTGGAAAAGACAAAATGCATTCAAAGCGATGCGCGCTTAGAGCACCTTTCCAAGGACGCGCATAGCTCATGAAACCGACATGTTGAAAGTAAAACTGATCAACCATCACATCATAAACGTTTCGGTTCGAATCATTAAATGCCAACTGTTCCCACTAACTTGCATCGGACGCCGCCTCCTAATGAACGAAATAAACTTCTCACAAATGAAAAACTTCAAAGCCACCAACTTTGCAGGCGCCCGCTCATACACCTCACTTACAACTAAAAGTCATTGCACCTTAAAGCAATCAACGACTTAGGGGGCAACTGTTGTGGATCGGTCAAAAGACCAATCACACGTTGTCACTTGGCCTAACTTACACCACCTTAAGGTCCCGCACCTGACGGAACACGCCAACTTAAGTACGCGCCACAAAGGAGTATTCCCCCGCGCGAGGATCACCCTACATGTGTCTTATAACTGTCCCTAATCACACGCCGCAAAACTCGGATGCATTTATCCACAATGTGCGCTTATATAACGATGAACTTGCTTCACCCTCAAGGTATGATTCACTTCTACAACACTTTCTACACACTCTTTCTCAGTTCCATTACTGACTTGAGCATCAGAGTGCTAACGTGCCTACAAGAACCTTTTCGTTCAACCGCGAAGACTCGTCACTGTCGTACCGAAAACCGTCACCATCACATCGGAGCGATTTCCGTCACCATTGCCACTGTTTTTTTTCAAAATTATTTTATTAATATTTTTTATATTCAAGTAAACCTGTATGGTATATAATTTCTTCAAATTTCATGTTATATTTAAAGATTCAATTTTTTTTAAGAGTACATATACGAAATATGACGTTAAAATACAAAATGTTTGCTTCTACTTTTACTTTTACAAAATGTGATATTGTTTTAGTAAAAAAAAGAGTTGAATGTAAATAAATGTTCACATATTTTGGTCAAAAAATAATAATAAAAGAATGAGAACATTTTATTATAAATAGCACAAGAAGGCTTTGTTTGTAACATCTCATCCTTCGTAGCTCTTCTTCTTCTACAAGTAATTTTTCAATCGCTACTTTGTTCAAAAACACTTCTTCTTTATCTCTTGTAGTATCCTATGTTGGTTTTTCATCTTCATTTCATTTCAAGATTTTTCCTTTTATTTATTTTTTAAAATTTTGATCGTTGAATATTGAGATTCCATCATTTTTGTTTTGATACCATTTTTTAGAGCTTAAAATTATTTATATTGCATGGAAAATCAAGAATTTTTTTTAAAAAAATTGAATAAATCTATCATGAATCATATCGATCGTTTTGAAAATCTATTGTTATCAAAATGATTGATATGATTCATGATAATTTTATTCAATTTTTTTTCTTGACTTGCCATGCAATATAAATAAATTCGAGCTATTAAAATGGCATCAAAACTATGTATATATAACAATGATGAATATAAATTTTCAACGATCAAAATTTTTAAAAATAAATAAAACGGAAAATCTTGAAATGAAATTGTCATACCATCAGAGGAAACTACAAAAGAGATAAAGAAGAAGTTTTTTCAACAAAGCGGCGATCGAAAAATTAGTTATAGAAGGAGAAGTGCTATGAAGGATGAGATGTTACAAGCAAAGCCTTCTTGTGCTATTTATAATGAAATGTTCTCATTTTTTTATTATTATTTTTAGACCAAAATATGTGAACATTTATTTACATTCACCTCTTTTTTTTATTAAAACAATATCACATATCTAGAATGGTCGTGTATGCAATGTATAAGTAAAAGAAAACATTTCTTATTTTAAAGACAAATGTAAATATCCTTTCAAGAAAACAGTCAAATTTGAATACAAAATATGTAATCTTAAAAAAAAAATATTAACTATTTGAATCTTTAAATATAACATGTAATTTGAAGAAATTATATACCATACAGGTTTACTTGAATATAAAAAATTACCATAAGGACTTTAACATTCACACACAATGGCAGACACATACACATGTTTGGATTCGATTGCGGGAATTACCGCAAGAATATTGGATGGAGAGAACGCTCTATGAGATTGCAAGGGCTGTCAAGACTCCGTTTCTAATTGATAACGTTACTAACAATAGACTGGTTGGGCATTATGCAAGGTTACTGGTGGATTTGGATCTTTCCAAGGAAATTTTCCATGAAGTTGTGGTTGAGCGGGAGGGTTTCGCATTCCCAGTAGCAATTGAATATGAGGGGCTGCCAGAGTTTTGCACCCATTGTAAGAACATTGGCCATAATGTAACATCTTGTCGATGGTTACATCCGAGAAAAGCGGACAAAGTTGAGCATCCAGTTGACAAGGGTAAGAAACCAGTTAACTCGCAGAGACAGAAGCAAGGGTGGAAATCATGGGATAATTCAGAAGGTATCGGTTCCTCAAAGGCTTTTGAAATTGCGGCATCCAACCAGCAAAAAGATGCACACGCAGAGACCCCTCAGGGTGCACACACCTCCACAAATTCGGCCTCAGACTCCTTCAGCTTTGATGTGCAACATGTGACTGATGATATTCCTCATGGTGCTATGTCGACTAGTCCGGTGTTGGAACATGTTCCTTAAGTAGCGCACGTTGACTTGCATTCGGATGTAGTGGTATAGTCAAGTCCGGAATCACGGGAGGTGGTGGTGGTTCCCCGGGTTCCCAATGCGACTGTTTCACTATCATCCTCAGTTGCACATGTAGGCGTGCATGATTTTTATGTTGACTTAGTTTCCTCCGCTTCTGCTAGGGAGGAGTCACCGGTTCAACAATTTGTAGCACAAGATGACGTGCAATCTAGCCCTCCAATCTCCCCACTCCCTGTTGAGACGGATTTGTTAACTGATTTAGAGAAGCTAGAACATAATGACTCCCCGGCTATTGTGACACAGGTCGTGGGTCCAGATGCAGATGATAACATGGTCTTAGTTGTGCATGAGAACGCACACATCAGTACGAGAATACAACACGACTTGGAATTATGGCGTCGTATTCGTGAATATGATGCAAAAGCAGTCGAGATGCCATTCACACCGGTTTTTATCAAAGAAGTAGAAGCAACAGGTTAAGAAACAATTTCAGGTTGGGAAGCCTCCGTACCTAACCCGTTCTACGGGGTATCCTCTCCAACTGCTTAGGCGGCTGTTGTTAACTTCTCTTTTTTTTGAGAAGGATGGAGTATAGATTATGATCACTGTTTTATGAAATTTTGATTTTGATAAAACTTACTTTAAATTTGATTAAAAGTATTTTGTACTGTCATATATATTATAACAAACAATGCTTTTCTTTTTCAATGCCACAAATAATATAGCAAAAATAATATATGTTTTTGAGTGAAACCAAAAATAGGTGAATTCTAGGGTGATCGTTCAATTAAAAAGTCCCTCACCGGTGGACTACTTATAATAACAAATTAGAGCAATTAAATTAACCATACTTATACATCTTATTATACACCGTACATTCATTTTTTCAAATTTGCGGTATAACGTACTGGTTGCCATACCCGTACCTATGCATCATAGCTTGTTATTGGTCACAAAGTTGTCCGTTAATGGAACTATATCTGTTTTGGCGGACGGGTTCTCAAAATCTGGATTTGATGGTCGTAAGTTCACACACCACATTTTTTTACAATTTGGTTTTGTGCTCATATGTTGGCTTGTTGGATTGGTGCGTGGGTTTCTGGCTCTAAATATGGATTAACTATTTTGGTTTATTTTCTCGACTCATGGGGGTTGTATTGTACCCATTTGGATTGTTTATATTTTGTTTTCATGGATCAAGTTTTACGTCCTCGCAGTCTTTTATACTCTTTATCAAAAGTTATATTACAAGCAATGTAACAGTTCGTTTTTCTATACTAGCGATGTTATATTACAAATCATTGAATGGAAGTACAAAGGTTACAAAGTGGTAAAGAAATTGTTAGTTACCAAATTCAATTATATACCATTTGCAAAATATTGCCTCATGAAACATAAATTTTAATATTCTACGGAATTGAATTCTTATATTAAGTGATTCATGAATCGCTATTTATTTCAACTAGTGTTATAACTTATCATCAAGTTTGCAAAAGATTAGATGTCAAAAAGATGAAGGTGAGATATGTATGGAAAGCAATAGGAATGAATAGAGATTTAGATATGTTTGGATAGCAATTATAGGAATCGATAGAGATTTATAACTTTTACATGCAATAGCTACCTATGCCATGATCTTAATTTTCACAATAGTGACATCAATGATTACTCAGTGTATTATAGTTTTTGGTTATTTATTGCAGGCTTGCAGTTGAGAAAATTTAAGAGTAATAATTTTGATAAGTAAATTAGATTGTGTTCGTAGTTAGTAAGAATTGGTTAATAAAAAAAGAGGCTACAAGTTCATGTAAATCCAATTACACATTGCATGCGAAACTGAATAGGTGAGGTTGCATCTAGCAAACAGAGGTAACCCAAATTTTGGTTGCATGAATCATGCAATGAGAAGTGTTAAAAACATCCTCTTCAAATATTCACTTTTTTACTTGTTGAAATTCATACAAGTCTCAAACTATGAAAGTTGGTTTCACGTAGAGTGGTGCAACCACTACAACATATATATAAGATTTAGTAACATTTCTAAATTGTAACTAAATCAAAAACAAATATTACTATTTAGATCATGTAACATTTGATAAATGTTAGGCAAAGCCTGTGTTACTAAATAATTTCAGTAACACTTGAGAGTATTACTCGCAACACTTAAAAACAACAACATATATAAGATTTAGTAACATTTCTAAATTGTAACTAAATCAAAAACAAATGTTACTATTTAGATCATGTAACATTTGACAAATGTTAGGTAAAACCTATGTTACTAAATAATTTCAGTAACACTTGAGAGTATTACTTGCAACACTTAAAAATTGTTACTCATTTAGTAGCTAATTAGTAGCAAATTTGTAGCCAATCTATAGCTACCAGTTTTAGTTGAATTGCAACAAATTCTGTTGCGGAAATGTTACTGAATAGTGAAGATTGGGTAGATCAACCAGTAAAACACAAAAACAAGTGATTCATTCTCAAATTCTTATTAATATTAATTTTGACATGTTTGTTGTTTTGGAGGATAGATGGTCCTGACACTTGGAGTTGTTACAAACACTATCTTGAATAAAGCAGTCCTCTCTTAAAGTAACACGTTTTTCTCGGTGGCTGCTAAGTAATCGAATTCCTTTCAATGATAACTTGTTCAGACAATGTATTATTTAGGTTGATGCTTAGTTGTACTTGAGTGGTTGTGGTAACGTTACAAATGTGGATCATTTGTTTTTGTGATGTGACTTCTTTGGAAGAAGTTGGTCTTTAATCATGCATTGGCTAGGTATCTATGAACTCAATATGTCAATTTGATCATCTAATTCAACTAGGTCATTTAAGAGGTTTCTCAAAAAGCATTTGGTTGTCTTTATATTTGATTTGATTATCATGTGTTTGGGTTATTTGTAAAAAAAGAAATTGCGGCGTTTTTTAACATAAGGAGGAATTTTGGCAATATTACTCATCAAATTTAAGTTTTTGCCCCTTTGGTGGTTGAAAGCGAAAAATGCAAATTTCGTTTTATACTTTCATTTCCGGTGTCTTAATCCCCTTACGTACATTGGAGTAGTCATTTAATTTGCTAGCTTTGTTGTTTCGGCTATTGTTTTTTCTATTGTGTTGTAATTGTTTAAAATTTTCATGAGTTTTACTTTGACACTTTTTATATTGGGTAGAACTATGTGTTTCGGAAAATGAACATGACGAGTAGTATTCGTCATTGGAGAACACAAATGGTAAAAAAATCAATAATATTGTAATTTCACTACCCATCGTGATGTCTCACTACAAGAAATTTGCCATACAACAACGACAAAAACCATTGATAAAGGTCCAAAAACCGTTGGTTTAAGGTTCAAGCAAATGAATCATTCAATTCAAATCGTTTACATAACTTAACTTAGTCACATGTAAAGACTTCAAAATTACAATCACATGAAGAAAATCAATAGAGACTACACCTAGAAAGTATTCATTCATAATTACCTTATATGTAAATATAATATTGGTAAAGAAAACTATCATCATCATAATCATTCATTAAAGATAATAAGCTTTGAGCACTTTATTATGAGATAAATGGAAAAATACAAAATACACCTGGAGTTGATGTTGATTTTATCGGAAGAGAAAGAGAAAACAGTATAAAAATGAAAACTACATCAAACTATGGTATTTGATGTCAGCTTTAGATGCCTAAATATTTTTTCTCATCAGTTTAGGAACCAGATTATAATTTACTAAACAACTACAACACCAATATGTGTCTTATTATTCTTGCTGATGTTAGGTTTACTGCCATCGGCGCCGCGACAAGCGAATAAGTTGCGGCGCGGAGCCAGGAATTTTATAGAGCCTGGGCGAAAAAATATCGCAAAACGTTACTTCCTTCCTGCGAATAATTTCATATTTCCTGCAGATAATTTCACATTTCCTGCGGATAATTTCACATTTCCTGCGGATCCTAAAATCCTAGTATTACCTCACCTGAGAACCTAAATCCATGGCAAAATCTGCAGGAAATGTATTTCCTGCGGAATCTGCCCAAAAATCCGCAGGTAAATCCGCAGGAAAAACTAAAAATTCTAGTAATGGTTGGGCTTGCAACAAGGAAAGTTGGAGCTGAGCCTGGGCCCTAGCCCAGCCTAGCTGGGGGGTGGCTCCGCCCCTGGCTCCCCCCTCAATTGAACCTGGTTGCCCGTGCCAGTGCTACCATTGTCAAAAATATCATTCCTAGAAGAAGGAAGCACAGAAGGAGTATCATCAACAGGAGCGCCAGAATCACGAACAGGAACATCAACATCCATCTGGAATCTTGCCAAGCTGCCATCACCACTACCACTACCACCAACCGAACCACCTGGAACATGTTTGCGCCATATGACGTCGGACGTCGTAGTCCTAGTGCTACCATTGTCAAAAGTATTAAACCCAGAAGAAGGAAGCATGGCAGCATGAGTTTCACGCCCGACAGTGAAGCTTGCCAGCTGCGGGTTACACCCTCAGATGTTTGCATGAAGGTAAGGAGCTAGGTCGCAGCTTGAGTTACACCCTCGACCGAGATGTTTGCACGTTGAACACGGACGAATAATCTCTTTTGCCATAACTGCACATTAAATTAAGAAATTCAATTACTAGGTTCATTTAACAACAACAATTTATAACACACAAAATGCGAAAAACAAAATCTATTGTTATCAAAATGATCGATATGATTCATGATTGTTATTTAATTTTATTTTACTTTTTTCTTGATGTACCATGCAATATAAATAATTTCGAGGTCTAAAAAATGGCATCAAAACCATGTATATATAACAATGATGGAATCTCAATTTTCAACAATCAAATTTTTAAAAAATAAATAAAAGGGAAAATCTTGAAATAAAGAAGAAATTGTCATGAAAAACCAACATAGGATACTACAAAAGAGCTAAAAGAAAAAGTGTTTTTGAACAAAGCCGCGATGGAAAACTTACTTTTGAGAAGTGGTATGATGGATGAGATGTTACAACTTACAAGCAAAACCTTCTTGTGCTATTTATAATGAAATGTTCACATTTTATTATTATGTTTTGACCAAAATATGTGAACATTTATTTACATTCAAATCTTTTTTTTATTAAAACAATATCACTTCTAGAAGGAAAATTCTTGTTTATCCAACAATAAAAGGTGCGTAACACTGCCATGCTGAGTTGACCCAATTAAAACTATATATTTATATAACATTAAAAATAATTAAAAACAAATAAATAACTATAATTGGTGCAACTCAACATGAGTTGTGTTACTCACTTTTTATATTCAATGTAATAGTAAAAGCAAACATTTCATATTTTAAAGTCAAATTTAAATATCCTTTCAAGAAAAAAGTCAAATTTGAATATAAAATATGTATTCTTCAAAGAAAAATTAACTATTTAAATCTTTAAATATAACATCAAATTTGAAGAAATTATATACCATACAGGTTTACTTTCTTTTTTTTTTTTTTAAGGAACCAAACAGGTTTACTTGAATATAAAAAATATTAATAAAATAATCTTGGGAAAAGAACAGTGTGATGGAGAGAGCACGAATGAAAGCTAGATTCATTCTGTTTCTCAACACTTTTATTAATTTTTTATTAACAATATAAGAAATATAATATCTTTAAAACAAATAACAAATTTTTATCTTTTTTAATGATACCAATAAAATAACATTTTTATAGTCAAATTTGTTTTTTTTAAGAAATATAGTCAAATTTATTTAAAGGTATAATTAAAAAAAGAAAGAGACAGCCCAAAACTACCTATTTTCTTTTTATCTTATGGATAAGACCCTAGTGTTGTAACCTCAAGGTACCGAGTTTGATGTAAAATGGCCACTAATATTGCTTGAGCTGATAAGATCCTCCCTTTACAATATAAAAAGTATTATTTTTCAAAATAATTTTTTGTTTGAGATAATTACTTTTCAAAATAATTAATACTCATTATAAATTATTCATTTAAAGGATATGGATAATTAATCATTCAATGATTCAGAGGAAATTAAAATAGTAATAAAAGGAAAAGAATATATATATATATATTCTTTGTTAAGGTAATAATTTCAAGGGTCAAATTTTGCAAATATTTTGTTTTTTTTTTAAATAATATTATGATTAGTGGAATATTTTAATATTTTGTTAAGTGTCAAAGGTATATGAACGTCCACAATGCTCCGTCCTTGAAACTCGACACGTTTATCACCCCGTGACCTTTTTCAAGGTGAGGGATGGACATCATGAGACCGTTCCGTAAAGTTATCGGTCAGGTCAAGTTTTTTATTGTCATTGTATGTTACTTTATCAAGTGGATTGAAGTTGAACCATTCAAAATTTTCAAGAAAAATATCTTGTCATTAGCTAACAACATCATCAAATTGTAAAAAAAAAATCTCTTCTAATATTTATTCTCATATGACGATTAAAAACCTTTGATATCTCTCCCGTTCTATTCCCAGCAGAACTTCAAAAGATCACAACTCACAAGCAATAATTTAAAAATCAGCGTCAAATCGGCGGAACATCAAAATGCTTTTAACGTACTCGAATTGTTCAAATAACCATACTATGTTAGTTTAAGGTTCAAGAAAATGAATTGTCCAATTCAAATCGTTTGTATAACTTAACTTAGTTACAAGTAAAGACTTAAAAATTACAGTCACATGAAGAAAATCAATCGAGACCACACCTAGAAAGTATGCATTCATAATTATCTTATGTAAATATAATATTGGTAATGAAAACATACAAAATACATATAGAGTTGGTGTCGATTTAATCCGAAAATGAAGAGAAAACAATATAAAAATCAAAACTGCATCAAGCTATGGTATCTGATGTATGTTTTAGATGTCCAAATATTTTTTCTCATCAGCTTCTAAACAACTACAACACCAATATGTCTTATTATTCTTGCTGATGTTAGGGTTACTACAATCGCCATGGCAAGTTCACATGTTGTGGCTACCATTGTCAAAAGTATCAGCCCTAGAAGAAGGAAGCACAGAGGGAGCATCAACAGGAGGAACATGAGGAAGCATCTGGGATCCAGCCAACCCAGAATCACGAACAGAAACATCAGCACCCATCTGGAATCTTGCCGAGCCACCACTGCCACCGACCGAACCACCACCAACAGGAACATTAACATCCATCTGGAATCCTGTCAACCCATCATCACCATCAGGGCCACTAAGAATCTTTTGTTTTAGAACTGCTAGGTTGTGAAGCTGCTGAGCCGTTAACTCAGCAGCTGGCAGTTGATTAAAACCAAATAGTCCTCCACCGACTCTCATAGTCGGTGGAGAAGCATTTGGCTTAAAGCCGAAACAATCAGGAAAGGCGAGAACAAATTCAACGACCTGAGGACTGAGGTATTTGGCCAGTTCGTTCTTCACACTCTTGAGCTCAGTTTGAACTTCATTCAACCTACCTTGAAGGTCATTTGCTGGACCCGCACACCCATGAATAGGGTCCCTCAACCAAGCATCAGCCTCATACACCAAGGATTCAACGACTTGTTCATGATGTGAAACATCCCGTTTTTTCAACATATTAGTCACATTTCTCTTTCCAAACACCGAGTGTACCATGATGAAACGCTCCAGTTTGTCCTTTGGAAAGTAAGGAGCTAAGACACAGCTTGATGAGTGGCACCTCCTATGGAGATGCTTGCAAGCTGCACATGGGCGAATAATCTCTCTATCCATAACTGCGCATTAAATTACCAAATTCATTCAATTATTCATTTCATTCAAGAACAACGATTTAAAACACACACAAAAGCGAAAACAAAATCTAACTCTAATCTTTTCTTCTTTCTTGACCTAACTGTGCCATGCAATATAAGAAATTTTGTGGTCTAAAATATGGCATCAAAACCATATATATATAACAACGATGGAATATGTGAGGTAAATAGTGGTAGTTAGTAGTTACTGATTCATAAGAATCTCCGATCTCAATTTTCAACGAACAAAATTTTTAAAAATAAAGAAATAAGGGAGAAAATCATGAAAAGAAAAGAAGAAGAAGATTAATTGAAATGAGAATTTCTAAGAAAATAAAGCGGCGAAGGAAAACTTACTTTGGAGAAGAAAAGGTGCTATGAAAGATGAGATTAGTGCAAGCAAAGCCTTCTAATTTATAATGAAATGCTATCATTTTTTTAATATTATTTTTTGACCAAAATATTTTAACATTTCTTTACCTTGAAATATTTTTTACTAAAACAATATCGAATTTCAAGAATGGTCAAATTTTCCTTAAAAAAAAAAAAAAGAATGCTCAAATTTAAAGTCAAATTTAAATATAAAGGGTTAATGATGTGTTTCGTCCTTGCAAATAGGGGTCGTTTAAAAATTCGTCCCTGTATTCGTTAATCCTTGCTTTTTAGCCTTGCAAAGTTTAATCAATTAAAATTTCGTCCCTCTCCCCACTTAATCACTGCCATGTCACTAAAACACACATGAAATTCCAATTTTACCCCTGGGTTTCCAATTCTTTCTTCCCCTTCTT
>Ga0099826_10001294_pt1 | contig 14747 bp, 8 predicted proteins | sample Mtrugardesep15_FD_76830 | JGI IMG/M metagenome (GOLD analysis project Ga0099826, IMG submission 76830) | Root nodule microbial communities of legume samples collected from California, USA - M. trunc garden sep15 | ecosystem: Host-associated > Plants > Roots > Nodule | place: USA: California... | reverse complement strand
TGACATTGACCAACCACAATGTCACATGTGGCTTTTTTCTCTCTCCTTCACATGGATTGTGACATTGTGATTGGTCAATGTCACCAATGTCACCCAATTCTATGTCACACAAGTGCTATCCTTCATGCATAACCACATTCACAGTCAGTCTTCAAAACCAGAAACGACGTCGCATAGTACACCCATTTTTCTCATTTCTCTCTTCATATTCCATCGTTCCCTCTCATTTCTCATTTTTTCACTTTTCTTCATCCGTCCCTCACAGTTTCGTACATTCGCTTCACAATGGAACCGCGGCCCAATTTCGAACCGTTTTTCGGACCGGATGATTGGCGGAACCGGAGTAATGTGAACAAGATGACGATCTCGGAGCTCGTATCCGAGCTCCGAGATACGTTTATACAGTCTGATTTCGACATTGTCGAAGAAACCCTAATTTCTAGGGAAGAAAGGTTAAAAGGTGAGATTGATGAGAAGAAGAATGAAATTAAGTTGTTAGAAGAGAAATTTGATATGGTGATGTTGGAGAAGGTTAGTGCTGAAATGGAGCTTAAGAGAGTGAAGGAAGAAAGGAGTAATGGGGAATTAGGGTTTGGAAGGTGTAGTGGTGAAGTGGTGAAGAAGAGAAAGGTTGGTAATGGGGTTTCGTGTGGTGGTGGTGTTGATTTTGAAGGTGGAAGAGTTTTGGTGAAGGAAAAGAGAGGGGCTGGTGAACAAAGCAAGAAAGATGGTGTAGGTGCTTCAGGTATGGTGATTTTAATTTTTAAGTGCTTTTTTGATGATTATGTTTGTATACATTATTATTGAGTATGCATGTTTGGTTGGTTCTACACCGACGAAAATTGATTTTACTAAATCGATATAAAAAACCGGTATTTGATGAAGAATTATCATTATTTTAAATACTTTTAGTATTTTAATTGGTGGTTAAGTTATATTAGGTTTTTTTTTTTTTTTTTATGTTTAAACCGATTGGAATTACGCCAGGGGATAATTTTGCCCGTGTAGACGAGACACTAGTGGTTAGGGAAGCAATGTTGAAGCAAGCAGCTGAAGAGAAGGTGGGGGAACTGCTAGAGAATAATCAACTCAAGAGTTGGGAAAGCCTCAGTTTTGAGATTGAGGTCAACACGGTCACAGGAGGAAGGCATGGACAGGAGATCATGAAGGTTGGGGAGAATGATAAGTGGTTTGGTTTAGATCATGGTAAGGTTGTGAAAGCTGGAGTGGGGAATGAAAAATACAAATTTGAGGTGTTGAAGAATAGAGGGGTTGGTGATGGGGAGGCTTGTTCTGTTGTTGAACTAGAAGGTGAAAACGTTGAGGTTTTGGCCAAGACTCTAGTGGTTAGGGAAGCAATGCTGAAGGCAGTGGCTGAAGAGAAGGTGAGGGAATTACAAGAGAATAATCAATTCAAAGGTTGGGGAAGGCTCAATTTTGAGGTTGAGGTGAAGACCGTCACGGGAGAAAGGCGTGAAGAGGAGCACATGAAGGTTGGGGAGAATGGCAATGGGCTTGGTTTGAAACCTGCAGTTGGGCACAAAAAAGGCAAATTTGATGGGTTGAAGAATAGAGGGGTTGGTAATGGGGAAGCTTGTGCTGTTGCGGAACTGGATGTTGGAAATGTCGAGGTTTTGGCCAAAAAGAACAGATTTGTTGGTGAACCAGGCAAGAAAGATGGTTTAGGTGCTTCTGGTATGGAAATTTTATTTGCTTGTTTGCTGACTATGTATGCATTCTTTAATGTTAGGCTATATAGGACAATAGTTTTGTGCTCTGTAATGACATTAAGGCAGTGTCTATGTCACAATTACGATTAGTGGAGTCAAGAATAGCTGTAGAATGGATGGTGTTTTAACCATGGCAGATGGTGCAATGAATTTGATGGAAAAATCGTGAATTTTTGGGTTTAAAATTTTGTTGCAAAGAACTCAGGAATGTGCTTATATTTGCCTTAAGGTGAAAGAGTCTTGTCTTTTACTTGGCACATTGACTTCTACATTGCTCTACCTGTGCCTTTTTCAGTTTGGTTAGAGAATACTATGTAGTTATTGGCAGGTTACCCTCGACTCATGTCTTTTAAAATTCACTTGATGTAACTAGTAATATAAGGCTCAGCATCATTTTGGCATTTTTATTTGTAAAATTAAGTAGAAATCTGAGTTTTTGTTGATGGCCACTTAATTTTCATGAATGCGGAAAAATTGGCAATATTTTACAAGGGTTTATAAACTCTACTGCTCTTCATTTCCTACTCTGGAAGTAATTAGTTGTTGGCTGATCTGTTATGTCACATTTAATTGCAGATACTGAGCGGCTAAGTTCATCAAGAGCAGTAAACGCAAACCTTGCAACAAGATTGGCTAAACCCACTGATATAATGTCAGGTAATGATATCAACAGAGAAGAGCCCTTAGGGGACAGGGAAGCAAAGCTGAAGGAGGAAATTCTAGAGAAGATTAGGTTACTGCACAGGAAGAATCAATTTAAGAGCTTGGGAATACATGATTTTGATGTTGAGGCACAGAAAGTCAATGGAGAAAGGTGTGGTGAGGAGTTGGTGAAGTTTAGGGAGAATGGTAATGGGATTGACCGAGAAGATGGAAATGTTATGAAAGCTGAATTGGGGAATGAAAGACACGAGCTTGAGGTGGTGAAGAATAGTGGGGTTGTTGATGGGGAGGCTTGTGCTGTTAGTGAACTCAAAGGTGAAAATGTCAAGGATTTGGTTGAAAGGAAAAGATTGGCTGGTGAACCAAGCAAGAAAGATGGTCCAGGTTCTTCAGGTATGGAGTTTTTAACTGCTTCTTTGCTAACTATATGTATTTACTTGGTGCTCGTGTTTGCTAACAATATATGCATTCTTGGAAAAACTATTGAAGTTATGGGTTTGAGATAAAGGGGCAACCTGGTGCACTGAAGCTACCGCATACGTAGGGTCCGGGAAGGGGTCCCACCATTTGGTGTATTGTACGCAGCCTTATCCTGTTTTTACACAAGAGGCTGTTTCCAGGACTTGAACCCGTGACCTTACAGTCACATGACAACAAGTCCTATATAAAAGAAACTAAACACTAACCTCTATTTGGTGAGATACTAGACTCCTAGTCCTATATAAAAAGAGAAGTTAAAAAACAAATCATGATAATAACTAAGAAATATGCAAACTAATCTTAGGAGATAGTCTATGATACTATAATATTAGATATTAATTTTAAGGGATACACCACTATACTTTAACAAAATATTAGGATATTCTAAGGTTTTTTTTTTTTTTTTAATTATTTTTTTAATATTATCAAGTCTAATACCCCTCTCAAGCCAAAGCATTGTTAGCTTTAAGCTTGTTATAAATGTATATCCTTAGTAGAAAAGTATAACACCCAACTTAATCAAAACCCAAAAAGATATTTTGATAAACCAATGGTGAACACAAGAACAATTTAATTACTAGTCAATAAAGTTTGTGCCCAGCAGTAGCATAAGCATGAACTGGTAGATGACACAACTTCAAATCAAACCAAACCAAAATGGCTTTCGGGCCAGTGTTAATTACAACTGAAGCCCCAACCAGAAGGTATCATATCTTCAAACCAAACCAAACAAAAACAGTTGTGTCACTGCTAACCACACCTGAAGCTCCAATTAGATGGTTTTACCTCTTCAAACCTAACCAAAATGGTATTGCACCGGTGCTAACCGCTCTTGAAGTCCAGGCAGTAACTAAAATTGACAGTGGTGTTTGTGGCAGCACGGTGTTGGACCAAATTGGAGTGATACATTGAGGTTTGGAATTAACAATAGAAACAGATTTGGGGTGTAAAAATAGGACCAGGAATAATAAAGGCACACGAACCGGTGGAACAAATATTGTACTTGAAGACATACAAAGACAATAGACGCTCACAAACAAATGCTGTGAACTAGGAGGGAACACACTTTCCTGGACAGACCCACAAGCTAGAAGGGGTCTCAATAGAACGGGTAGAGGTCGGTGATCTCTAACACTTGAAGATTGGTGATCTATCTCCCGTGTCCGATAAGACCCACATCTATCATGGCTCAAGGGAACACTTGTGCGACCATATGAGCCCAAATTTTCAGGCTGTGGCAGATCAGGGCGAATGAATGGTAATTCATTCGTAACATTGCATAGAAAAGAGACTATTTTATGTGCTATTGAGGATATTGAGTGCCAACGTTCATTAGAGGCACTCTAGAAACCCCTTTCAGCTTTTTGGACTGCTCTTGATCAACTTTGACAGCCACTATACGCACTAACACATGAATGTAGTATCTTTTCTATGGAAATTTGCTTGTGAATTATGTTAATTCATATTTCCAATCTTTGTTCTGCTAACATAAAATATGTCATTTAGCCCTACATAGTAGTATATTTGCCAATAAAATATATTTATCGAAATGTTTTTCTAATCCGAAATTCAACATTTTTTCTTTATTATTGTTATAATATAAAATATATTTTAGATTATCTTGATATTATATCAGACTATTCTAGGTTATTCTAAGATGGTATCAGAGCCTCCTTCAAGATCTATTGGGTCATCTGCTATTAGGTTTCTGCTAGCAGGCCACCCACCATTTATATCCATGCACCAATCCCAATAGTGTTGGGCGTGAGGTGGTGTGTTTAAGAGTCCCACATTAGATAAAAGATGGCTTGAACATATTTTTTTTAGGTGGAGACAATCCTTACCTCATAAGCCGATTTTGTGGGGTCGTGTTAGACCCAACCTCAATTTCTAAGAACAAACAAAAATCTTAACGGGTTTCATGTGTTTGCATCTATGTCTAGAATACAACAAAGTCATGAATTCATTCAAACAACAATAATCAAATAAGAGTGTGTTCTTAGCACTCCTCTTCTATGCTTCCTTGAAATCTCAAGGACGGGAAAACAATTGAAGCTGGCTAATGAGTTTTTTTTCTTTCTATGGAGCTTGCCATAACTTTTTCTTTAATGCATTCATGACTATTCCTAGATTAGAGATATAAGAATTCATAATCTCAAGTATTTTACGGCTGTGTCATATTTATGATTAGTTGAGTTCAGATAAAATATGGAACAGATGATATGCTTGGGTAAATATGGTGACTCAACTCCCTGTCGGGTGAATAATTGAGGAAAAAGATTTGGTGATATATGTTTTTTATTGCATAATTTAACCTTGTTGAGAGTCTAAAAAAATGGGATGTATATAGATTTATTAGAAATCATGTTAATGCATTTTCTATGAAATTTAGGTACGGTATACCCTAGTATCAGACTTGTAACTATTGTCATTTGAAGCCATGTTAGCTTTACATTCCCGTTCCATTACACGACTACTATCCTAATCATTCTGTTTGGTGAATTTTTTTTTTTTCCCCTTATTTAGCTTCCCATAAAAAACAAAAAGAAGAAAGTAGGTGGCAAAATGTTATATCTTTCCTATAAAAACTAGGTAGGGTGCACTATCAATGCACATATAAATATCTACACTTGATGAAAGCATAACTTAATAGCCATTAACTAGGAGAGGCTGGATATTATAAGAACACAGTTTAGGGCTCTTCATTTTCCAAGCTTTGCTTGAAATATTTTGTTTACAAATCTATTGGAATTATGTTAGTAAAACACTCTAACACTCTTTTCAGCGCGCACACTTTTTTTTTTTTTGGTAATATCAGCGCGCACACTTTTATTGGTTGAAATTCATATATGTACTATTTATATTTATATTTATGTGGGATTGTGGGGCGAATTGATTTAACTTTCAACCAATAAAAGAGCTTGTTGCCGACACTCCTCGATTTCTTGATTTATGATGAAGATGAGTATAATTCACAAGCAACATTGACTAAAAGAGACTAATTTATGTGTCATTTCAGATACTGGGAAAAAAAGTTCATTTGGAGCCGTTCAAAGAAACTTTGCAACAAAACTGGCTGAGCCAAGCAGAATTTTTAAGAAATATTCTGCTTCTTCTCTTGGATTGGCTGCAACATTGGATATCCTGGAAGACTTAAGTAGTGATAGTTCTTCCAGTTCCAATTCGAGTTCCAGTTCCTCTTCTGGAGAATTTCATTTCACATTTCTTAACAGCAACAAGAAGATAAAAACCAATGGCGACCAAAGGTAAATAGACTGGTAATATTAGATAGGAAAACATACTTGGCACATAAGCTTTTTGTTGTTTGGACCACAGAAAAATGCCAGCTAGGTATATAGAGCAGAATAGGGAGGAAGGGTAAACAAAGTTGTGGCTTTTTTGGTTATGTTAGGGTAAACTTTGTAAATTATCAATGCCCTATTAAATGGCAAACTTTTGTTGCTCAGTGATCTCAATATTCAAAAGTTGTTACATTAGATTTCGATTAATTTCACCGGAGTCAAGTGGTGGATTCAAGAGGAGACAATGTTCTCTAAGGCTTTGTTTGGATTGATAGAATGAAATTCTATTGTTTGATTTGCTTAAAATTGAAGAGAATTGCTTTTTTGACATGAAAAACTTCTTATAAACACAAGTAAAATACTTAAATGCCCCCGGCGGTAGTTAACTACCGTTGAGAACCCAACAACAGTTAACTAAAACATTTTTTTTAATTTCTTCAAATTTTTATTTTTTTGTTTAAATTTCAAAACCTTACATAAAATTAGTGACCCAGGTGTTGAATGGATTATCAAGATTTGCCATTTAAGGTGAGAAATTCATTGAAACTTTGAATTCAAACTGTTTAGGCTAGAACCTTCAATGCTAGAAATTCATTAAAACTTGTTTCCAGTACTGAGTGGAAAAGGAAGAAGAAAAGAAGAGCAAATGTATGTACAAGAGTATAGGCATAAATTGAAATGAATTCAGCGGTAGTTAACTATTGCTAGGGCCAGCGATAGTTAACTGCTGTCAGGTCCTCAACGGTAGTTAACTCTACCGTTGGGGCATTTAAGTATTATACTTGTGTTTTTAGAAAGTTTTTGATGTCAAAAGAACAATTTTCAAAATGGAACATGATGGACCAATCATCTCCTCCAATTTTTGCCCCAATGTACCTTTTAATTAAATAAGTTATGCTATATTGACACTTATCTTGACCCAAAATATGCAAGATTCGACTGTTTCACAATTTTATTAATTTAGATTATTATGAAGTATCCGTTGACATCATGTGCAAGTCATTAGACTTACACCAAATGTCTACCGTCATAATTAATTGATTTAATGGCTAATATTATGTCCAAAAATAAACTTCAAAGAGAATTTGTGGGACAAACTAGCGTAAGCTTCAAAGAGAAGTGAAACAGATGGTAGTTTTAACTTTAATATGGAAGTTTATTTTTCTTAATAACTTGATTTTTTTTTTTTTAAAAAAAAAATGGGTGAACTCAAAAGTTATAATGGATAAATTTTAGATAGGGGTGTACATGGGTTGGGTCAACCCTAAAAACCTGGTCAAATTCACCCAAAAAAAACCAAAAAAAGTGGGTTGTGTTGAATAATTAGATGAGTATGTTTTTAAAAATGAAAAACTCAAAAAATAACGAGGTTTGGATAAAACCAGACACAAACCTAATAAACTCTTTTACCCAATAATGCCAATATTTTATTTTTGTTTCCATTGAGACGAAAGGGAATACAAAAATTTTGGTCATAAATCAAGTCTGATTTTTAAAATTGACAAAAGTCATTCCCTATATTAAAAATCAAAACATGCTAAGTTACAAATTTGAATGTTGCACTTTTTGGTTGTTTTGATGCTAATGAAATTTTATGTCATGCAACTTTAATTTGTTGCAAGCATTTTATGATGAAATTCATTATTTAATATTATCCTTTTTGTACGCTAAAATTAGTAAAATAGGTTATACAATTTTTTATTTATAGAAAATACAGAAGTAGAGTATTTTCTTTGAAAAAATACGAGGACTCATAATTTAGTAATTACATATTAACAAAAAAACAAAAAATAATTTGGATAACCCATGTACACCCTTAATTTTGGAGGGTTTAGATAAATTCTTCAAATTCATTATATGTTGTTATAATACTCTACTACAATAACCAAGCTTTATCTCACTGAATGGAGTTGACTGCATGAATCAAATTACATTATTATGTTCTATCATAAACCATATTTGGGTACAACTCATTAATCTCTAACAAAATTTAATAGTTCTTTTAGGTCGTCATCTATCTCTAATGATATGACTATCATCTAACTGATATACTCTTGTTACAATGAAATCTACAAGTATTCTCTCTACATTCCTATATCACCTGATTCTATTTTTCACCATTTTTTTTAATATAGGTGTGAAACTCTTTCTCCACATTTCTATATCACTCGAGTCTATTTTTTCACCATTTTTTTTAAAAGGTTCCTATAATCAAGGATGGAGGTAGTATTTTTAATTTTACTTATTTTAATGGATAGTTGCTAAAGAACATTTATTTCATTCCCACATACGGTCAAAGCCAACGGGCAACAATCTGCACTTACCCACAACTGAGAGCAAACACAACCACAATTTTATTTTATTTTTCCTTCCTTTTTTATCCCTTCCTTTTTTGCCTAAAAAAGGATAAGAACCATTACCTCGTCATCAACGCGCCCATAGAAGGATCCAAACTCAATGTAACAACCTCTATATATAGCGTAAAACAAACGCTGAATTTTCTCAACATCTTCATTTCTTTTACTCTTACCAAAATCTACTTCTTCATCAATCTTGTTGTAGCGTGCAGAAAATTCTTCCACATGGATTGGTTCACGATCTACACACCGATGGTTATTTTTCCATGGTATGCTTAATCTTACCTTTGTTGATTATTTTTCTTTAATCACCTTCGCAATTGTTCTAATTTTATTTTCATCTGCATCATTTTTTGTAGGTCTGAAGTTCCATTTCCCAGATCTATTATTGCAAGGAGGCGCGATCTTTCGGAGTTTCTTCATGTTCATCAACCTAGTTGAAGTGTTCACGTTGCAGGTACAATTGGATCGTTGCAATGATCGTGAGTTTTGTCATGGATTGAAATTGAAGAGAAGATTATTGTAATAGAAGTGTTGTTATGAATTTAGTTACATGATCATGATGATGATGATGAAAATTCTGTGATTGTGAACCGACCTTTGCCATGACAGGTGCGCTTGCATGGCAGGTCAAAAAAATGAATAAAAATATATTTTGTTGTTCTCGAGGAAGATCGCACGGGAATTGCCCGGGATCTTCCTCTGGTGTGGTGGTGTGTGTGATCTTCTCGTTCTTGTCGTTGTGCTTTAATTTATCTTTATTGATATACCACGCATCAAAAGAAACAAATCATAACACTGATGGCGAAGGATCTATCACTTTCACTGGATTTTCTCCGCTGCTGACTGAATAAGGTATCATTTATTAGTTTACATTCGAAGTTTAATCAAAACAAGCTATGCGAAACTTGAGGAACTGTGATTGTTTCGGTTAATTAATTTCGTGCTCATGTAAAACTAGGCTCTAGATACGATTTATGTGATTTAGATTTACTCAATTAAATTAAGTTTTGATTGCAATTTTTGACGATATTCTTTATTGGCAGAGAGTGCTTAATGGAGTTTTTCGATAATTATGTTATCAATTAGCGTTATATATTCTTTATTTAATGTCTACTACATAGTTAATACAACAAGTTAACATTTCAATTGCAGTTATATATTCTATCAATTGAAACAATATTACTTCCTTCTTTATTACAAGGAAATTTAACCAGCTATTTTTTAATGTCTCCGACATGATTAGGATTTAAGCCTTTAAGGTTTAGTGTTTAACACTTCAATTTCAGTTATAGTATATTCTTTCTTTAATTTATTCGACACAATTATTTATGAATAATTGGCAAACTAATTTTTTCTATACAAAGAAATATAGACCGAAGGCTTCATCATGCATAATTTCATATACTTCTTATTGATTAATACGTGTTTCTGATTTCCTATACAATTTGCACTATTTGATGTAAGAGTACTATGTTCACATGAACTACATCTACTTTGATTTTGTATTTGCTATGGCTATTATTGCTTAACATGATACACATACTTTGATAAGCCAATATGGTTGATGGTTGATACATATGTATCAAGCATGAGAAACATGTTAGAAGAATATTATTTATGGTGAGCATAGAGAATATTGATTGGTAAATGGAATTTGTTTATGAAGGGTAGATGATAAAACTGAGTCTAGATAAAGGTGGATGTGAAGATGATATTTTTATATTTTGAAATTTTCATATACTTTGGGAAGTGGGATCTCTCATTAGAGGAAAGATGAAAAGTTTCTCTCTTAATTTTACTTGGGATATCATTGTGGGCTGAGTGATTTGATAAATGGGAAGAAATTAGAGATGGTTTTTTTTAAACTCTTGGATCTAATTTCTTGTAACCTGCTTGTATCACTCATTTCATAGTGGATTGGAGAGCTGATCTCTCTGCCAGATGTAGGTCATATTGGGCCGAACTGGGTTAACAAACATTAGGGTGTTGTTCTTTTACTCCCTTTTTTTTGTTCTTTGATTATGTTTGTGGATTTGTTTTACACTTAGATGTTATTTGCTGTTGTTGCTTGAGAATAATGAATGATTGTCACATTTAATTTTATTGGTATGATTTTAGTTCGAATTCAACAACAATAAGATTTAATAAATATATAAAATTAGTATTATTTTTTGTGGATTGATAATAACATTAATAGTCATTTATAGAAGACTCTAGCCCAACTCAATGTAAAATCCCTTCATCAGTTTTCTCATCACTTTCATCATCCCATAACTTTAGAGTCTCCTCCCACTTAGCTTTTAGTTGGTATCATTAATGTCATTCTTTATTATTTCTAAAGCTTTCTTATAAATAGAAGAGTCCTAATTTGCGGTAATTAGAATTGCAGTCTCTATAGTATATGAACTTGTTTTGTTGATGGCATTGTCCTTTTGTCATAACTAATGAATGCAAAGTAGGAACATATCATTTATTGTACAATTAAAAATTGAAGCGTGATATACATATTTGTCTTGCTTTTGGATTATCTTCGTGTTCATTGAGGTATCCTCTTTGCATGTTTTGTATTGTTGTTGCTTCCTTCAACATCATGTATTGAATGGAAGATTATTGTATGAGAAGTGTTGTTGCATCCTTAAAATATCAAATTTTGATTTGTGTTGTGAATTTAGCTACATGAGGATGAAAATTTTGAGATTGTGGTTTGAGGATGAAGTGGATCGGAATAATACCTTTGTGAATCTGACCTTTGCCATGATAGGTGTGCTTGCATGGAAGGTCAAAAAATGAATAAAATACAACACTGATCACTATAGTATGGTGTGTGTGATCTTCTCTCGATATGGTTTTGTTTTTGTATATTGCTCTACCACAAATTACAACACTGATCACAAAGGATTTATCACCAGACTGGATTTTCTCCTTCGCTGACAGGATAAGGTACCAATTATTACTTTATATTTGACTTCTATAATTGATTAACATGCTTAATTAAGCCAAGTGATGCATAATTTGGGAAACTATGTTTATTTCGATTACTTAATTTCGTGTTCATGGTGGCTTTCGATAGATTTCATTTGCTTTAGATTTTCTTAGCTAATTAAGTTTTGATTTCAAATGGCTTTAGATAGATTTCAATTGCTTTAGATTTTACTCAATTAAAATTAAGTTTTGATTTAAATGTTTGATGATCTTCTTTATTGGAAGAGAGATTGTTTAAAGGAGTTCTCCACTAATTATATTATCAGTTAAGGTAATTGGTAATTGAACTTACTTGTATATGATTTTCTTTGAGGGAAATTAGAGTTTTGATTGACTTCGGTTATGAGTCCATACAACTAACACTTCATTGCAGTTATATATTCTTTCTTTAATGTTTCAAACATTATTATTTATGAATAATCATCTAAGTGGCTATTGCAGGGTAGTTTGATATTAGTGAATTCATTTGGAGTGTTGTACTTATGATATGTGAAAGAGGAATACTAGGAACATACATTTTAACATACACTTTTCAACATAGTTTCTAGTTACATAGAGACAGAGAAAGTAATCAATCAGTTGCCTAGTTGCTAGTCGACACAGAAACATAGACCGAAGGATTAATCCTTAATGATGTTTTTTGTTACGGTTATTTTTTAGAAGACTCGAACTAAACTCAGTTTATGAGCTTGTTTTGTTGAAGGAATTCGTCTTTCTATCATAATTTACGGATGTCAAGCAACCATCTATCAATTATTGTACATATAATATTGAAGCTAACAAAATTGAAAAACAAACATCAAATGGCAGAAAATGGTACATTTGCTGGACAAAGTATATGTTAAATGAGTTTGCATCTATTTCACCAAATTTATTGGTATCAAAGTTAAGTTAAAGTAAGATTTATATCTAATATAGGCACATACAGATCATGACATCAATTCAATATAATAAAAATTATGAAGTGTGGGCGCAGATGATTGTTGTGATTGATATTAAGTTTTGATATATCTAGTTATCAATTAATAAATTATAAGTTTATAACATTAGAAAGTAAGTAGTTGAGTGAAATGTGATGTAATCATTTTGTGTATGTAATGAATAAGTGTGGCTGTAAGTGGTAATAATTGTATTACTTCATAATATCTACACTAGTTTTATTTCTTTGCAAGATATAAATTGTAAATTAGTTCTAGTGTTATACTTTGTGCGGGATATCATTCACTCATTAGTTTGTTTATGTTAGAAACTTGACATATCATTAGATTTTTGACTCGTGCGTTGCCTAGGTTTATCAAAAAACCTCACAAAAACTGAATAGAAATGGACTAATTAGATCAAAATTTCCTAATATTCACCTTTAAAAGCAATTAGGTTCTACCAAAAATTTAAATTTAGTTCCAATGATTCAAAAAATATTTTTGAATCAATTTGTTTGATTTGACTACAAAAAGAAAAAGAAAAGGAAAATGGAAGACAACAATTAAAATGGTATTGATATAAAATTAAAGGAGAATGATTCATTGACACCCTTTTTCCTATACCACTTTTGTACACACCCTACGTGGCATGGTATTTTCGTAATTTCGCAAACCCCTTTTTTTCAATTCACACCACTCTTCTTATCATTTCTCTCTCAATGAATAGACTTCTCTTTCGTCTCCCACCAACCACACCTTCAACTTTCTCACTCCCTCTTTCTCTCCCTTCTCTAAAACCCGCCACTCCCTCACCACCACCACCGATTGCACCATCCAACTTCCATCACAACCACCAACCACACCATCCACCCTCCCTCACCACTACCATCGTGGTTGCTCTGCCGATCACACCCTCTGCCCTCCCTCACCATCTCGGTTGCCCTTATTATTTTCCTCCGTCATTAATCTTTCCAACATAACAACAACAATGACTCAGCCATCAATTATTTTTTCAGATTTGCTGCTTTATGATGGTCGGACGATGGAGGCTGCCGATTGCAGAGGATTTCTCCAGATTTGCACAGGGGTGGACAACGGAGGTGGTGTTGACGGATGTGAGGTATATAGAACAAGATGTGGTGGTGGTTCTCACCATTGACCGACGACGAGAGAGAAAGACGGACGCATGCGAGAAAGAGAGGTGAGGAAGAGAGACACCAGTGATGGAGGAAGAGGATGGTGGTGGTCGATGATAACGGGAGGATAATGATTGACGGTCAATGGTGTTGTCGTCGCTGGTCCGGTGAGCGGTCACCATAAAGAGATGTGTAGAGAAGGCAGCTAGAGAGGAAATGAGACAAATGTAAAAGAGAGAAAGGGAGGACGAGAGATAACTGAAATTGGAACTTAATTTTTTTTTAGCTGACACTTTGTAAGAGTATTTAATATTATGTTTGATAGGTGGAAGTGTGTACAAGGGTGGTATGCCTTCTAAGGGTGTCAACCTATCACCGCTCATCAATAAATATAATAGATTTCAGGGTTAAATATGTTTTTAGTCCCTATAGTTTAAGATACTTCAAAGAATAGTCCATACCTTTCAAAAAATATTTTTAAAATTCCCACATTTTACTTCGTTAACGAAATTACTTTGTGCCGTCTATTTTATTAACAGAACACTGATGTGACATAATGGTGGAGCCCATTTTGTGTTTTGTGTGGTAGGCATATTACAAAAAAAAATCTAATAAGCCAAATGATCTTCATCCTTCACTTCTTCATCTTCATCTTCCTCTCTTCCTTCTAAATTCATTTCATCTTTCCATATCTGAAACCAAAAATTCAGACATCTTTTCTTCTTTTCTCTTCCTTAATACTTTCAGTTTTTTCAATAATTTTTCTTCTTCTTATGCTTCATTGTTTTTAGCAGAAACAACAAATCACGAAAGGGATTATGGGTCTTGGAAGATTGGTAGGAACACTAAAATCAAAAATCATGTTTAGTGTATGTAGATATGTGATAGTGACACAAAGCTAGATCTACGATGGCGAGATCTGCGATGACGACAGCGTGGGGGTGTGGTGGTGTGACGGCGGAGCGCAGAAAACGCATAGGATAAATGTTTTGATTTGTGATGGGCGGCGCTTTCGGTGGAGGGAGGGACGAAGATGGTGGTAGTATCGTGGATGGATGGATTTAAGGGTGGATGAACAAGGGTCGTGTGAGAAGAAGGGTTGATACACGAGAGACATGCCGTGAGAGAGTAGAAAGATTATGATTTTGGATTGTGTTGGTAGATTAGTAAAGAG
>Ga0099826_10001293_pt1 | contig 14749 bp, 5 predicted proteins | sample Mtrugardesep15_FD_76830 | JGI IMG/M metagenome (GOLD analysis project Ga0099826, IMG submission 76830) | Root nodule microbial communities of legume samples collected from California, USA - M. trunc garden sep15 | ecosystem: Host-associated > Plants > Roots > Nodule | place: USA: California... | reverse complement strand
TGGTCTGCATGATTTCCTTGGTGAAATATGTAGTGGTTGTAAAATATGCGATGATATTCAACCTATGTTTTTTATTGTATCTAAGCATTTACTTTCACCTATATGCAGTATTCAAAACGTGCATGTGTCACTATACTTTGTTTACCAAGTCATCAAAATCTTGCAGTGGCTTCAGACATTTATTAATTATTGTATCTTCATTCACTTTTCCCTCAGATATCAGGTGAACTTCCAAATGTTCGAGATGCATTATATAATGCTACTAGAAGACTGCGAGATCACATTTTTCTCATAGCACAAAACAGTGGTGGAACTGGTTCCCATAGGAGACCGAGGGACTCCATTCCTCTTGGTCTTGGAGGCCAATCAGTTGTTGGCAGTAATCATGGTCCAAGCATTCATTCTTTATCTCAAAGCATGGATCATCTCACCCTTTCTCGAAATTCAGGTCGTTCTGCTTCATCAGGGGTATGGGCACCAAAGGTATGTCTCTTTCTCTCTATTGACTGGTTTTCCTTTGCAAATTTTCCCTTGTTGTATGATTAAATTTGATGACAGGCGGTGGGTGGGGCAAATTCCAGACACGCCGATGATGCTAGCAGGAGATTGACTCCTCGTGAAGGTGACTTGGAACTTGCCAGGTTGGTGATATGCAAAATACAAAAGACATGCTTTAATTATATCAATTATTTAATTTAATGAAGAACAAACCATAGGCCTTCTTAGTATTTATTTATTTTTTTTGAAAAACATAGGCCTTCTTAGTTAGTATCATAGAATCAAAGATCTGAATGACTAGGAAGTCATATTTATGGTTTGGTACACAACCAATGTTGAGTTCTGTGGCATGCAACACCTTTAACTTGGTCAGACTGTGTACTTGCATGACATTGCTTGTTTGTGTCATTGAGCTCATACTGTCTTTTTTACATTGTAGAATTTAGCTATCCCATGTAATTAGCTGTCTAGTGGCAAATCTTTGCGCTGGACTACCATCTTATATTTTATAAAATTTTGACTTTTCTGCGATCACTGCTTGTTTGCTATTATTTGGAGGTTGGAACCATGTCATTGAGGGAAGTCATATGACTGAACTACTATGAAATGGTTTCTGATGCCAACAAGGGTTCGTTCAACTGTTGACTGGTCGTCCCATAACAATTGCATGACTTGGTATTGTATCCAAGAGTTCCCTATTGGTAGGTGATATGTAATTCCTCTATAATTCCTTGTTGAGGTTGATTGTTGGCCTCAACCTTTGGAATTATGGAATGAGGAGGACCTCTCCTCACCCTAAAAGCAAAAAGAAGGGAAACAAATTTTTCTGAATGAGTTGTTGAAATAGTTTGGAGAAGGACTTAAGATGTCACAAACTTTCATGTTCTGATTATTAATCTTTTTTGGTCTGCAGTGGGAGTAACAACACTGTCATTGTAACTAATACAACTGTGGAAATTATGCTTCCCAATGATATTATTGGCTCTGTATATGGGGAAAATGGTAGCAATCTGGATCAATTGAGACAGGTACATAATCTTAATCTTTTATAAATTTATACACGTAAACTTACAGTTTGTTTGCTGGCTTACAACCTCGTCGTGTTAATTATTGTGAACTTGCTTAAGTGAACACTAATAAACACTGATATGATTTGAAAATTGGTTATTTGTTCAAAAGTTTGTTCCCAGATAAAAAGTAGAAACTATGTTGATACTGAAAGAACTAAATTTTTTGGCTGCATAATATATGCATATTTTTGTCTGGATATGTGGCATTGTTCATATGAGCAATGGGACTTGTTACAAAGATATTGTGGAAGGCATCTTATAACCCGTCTTTTTAACTAGTTGTGTTCTTATTATCAGATATCAGGTGCCAAGGTTGTTTTTCATGAACCTCGCCCTGGAACAAGTGACAGAGCTAAAATTGTCTTATCGGGCACACCTGATGAAACTCAAGCAGCTCAGAGCCTTCTCCAAGCATATATTCTCAATGGATCATCATGATAATATCCCCTCACCGATGTCCCATTATTTTGAACAGTTTTAAATTTTGCCGACTTAGTTTTCACTTTTTTGCGATATATTTTTTGACCCCACCGGAAAGCATGTACAGCCCTTCAATTTTACTCCGCCAATACACTTTTGCTAAATCAATTTAGCTTAGGCTGTTTACTGAACGGCAGTATACTGACTCCGGTCTCTTGAATCACTTTAGGGTATACTTCAACACCTTGTGTTCAACAGTTCTTTTAGAAATATTACCCTGTTAAGGATGCTATATCTTGATTCAACTATTGAATGTGATTCTGTTTCATAATTTTAGACATCTCAACTTTTAATATTTCACATATTTTTGTCTGTCTTGAGCATATGTTGAACACTAAGAATAGTTTGCATAACAATTTGCATATGATAATCAAGCCAAATCTGTTTTAGTAAATGCATATTAACATAAGATGAAAAATAAGTTGATGCTTAAATTTCAATGGTTCTGTGGCCACTTGGTAAATAATAGGATAGGATAAACATAAAGGTAATTATAATATATAAGTTTGATAAAAAACTACCACTCAAATATGTTGATTTTGCATTTGATTCGCAAACTAAATGGTAATGAGTTCATAAAGAGATGCATATCTTAGTCCTTTCAGCATCCATATATTACAACATCATACAAAATAGTAATCACACCAGCCATAAAAACAGGTTAGTGATTCAAGCAGCAAAGGATGCTCAATGACCCTTCACAACCAAATCAGTTAGCAGAAGCAGGAGCAGGATTAAGAGTGATTTCCACATTATCATGGACTCCTTGCAACAGTAGTTCACCGTCGTATGCAACTACTTTACGCTTTTTAGCAGCTCTTAGTGTACCGACGAGTGCTTCAAATATATTTGCGCACCGATCATCGTGAAAGAGTGTTCCAAATGATACCTTCAAAATGCATTACATATTTTATTCAACTAATAAAGTTCTATGCATTGTGTCATAAGCAAACCAATTCACATATGCTCATTAACAATTCACCATCACTTACTATATCTTCAGTTGATTCTTGGATTTTCATACCATAGTACTATTTCAGCAAATTAATCAATATGTCACATAACAAACATTCACACTTTATGCCAACACATTTAATCACAATCATGCAAATGTTTACTAATTTATGCCTCATTGAATAATATGAACAAGATAACCAATTTAATTTCAAGCTTTAGATCACTAAGTATTGATATGCTGTTTAGTGCTTACTTCAATGCTTCTGTACACTGAAAAGAGAACTATTTTCAATTTTGCTAGCCATATCAGTTTTATATGGAATAGACTCACACATGATATCTCTCCTCCATGGTTTATATTAAAGTAAACAAATGTATTGGTAGATACATTGGTAAATTATGCATATGTTTAATGTTTGTGAGAACTCATGTTTCATATGATATTTCTCAATGGATCTGTGAAAGAAAATAAAGATCCAAATGTTGTGAATGACCTCGTGATCTAGATCCATAAGAATAAGAAAGTGACCACATCCAATAAATACCCATCAATATATCTAGATCTCAATCAAGTGCTTAATTAAGAGGCTTATATATATATATCTATATGCATCATGAAAATGTATATTATGGTTTCTAAGGAAAAGAATGATGAATATAGATCCTTTTGTTATACCTTGCAAGAACCATCTGTTTGAACATTTCCAAGCCTCTTGATTTCTTCCCTGAGCTTTTCAACCTCCTCTTCTACGTTCATCTTCACAATATCTTCTTCTCAGACCACCAAAAACAAGAAAGTTTTTCTTCTTGTGTTTAAAGTTTCTGTTCGGCCTAAAAGCTTTTTATATTTATTTTTTAGTGATAAAAATCATTTAATATTTGCACCTATATAGTACTTCCTAAAATATAATTATGGTGGTCTTTACATAGATTAAAGTATAGTTTGGAGGAGTGAGTACCTATAACTTGTTCAGAAAGTATAAGCTTTGTGATGTGGGGCTTTCCATATACAAAACTATACATTTTTTTTTTAGGAAAAAACTATACATGTATTAAGAGTTGGTAAAATAATACTAATGAATAGTAAAATACCAAATCCACTTAATATTATATTATTAGGACAGGAGAATATGATACTTCCACTGTCTCGTAAGATTATTTAAAAAAAAATTCTTAAATATAAGATCATCTATAAATTTTTAGATGTATTTATTATTACTTTCTTTTCAAGTATACCTCTTATTGATACTTTCAATGTATCTTAATATGAAAAGTTAACATTAAATATATCTATACACAAAAGGCAATTTAGTAATAGGCACTTACATTGGTGACAAATTTATAACTCCAACAACTTTTTCATAATACCCGTGATTTTGGTAAAATAGTTATATAAAAAGGGTAAAAAAATTGATGAATTTTAAAACTATTTTATAGAAATTATTTGCGACAATTTACATTTGTGAATATTTTTGCTACCCTAGCAATTGTCCATCTCAACCTGTGCTGAAATGAAAGTCAAGATGACTCCCAAGAGGAGTATCTTGCCGCTGAAGTTGCCATAAGGATTGATGGGATTAGGAGTCTAATTGAAAGCCATGAGCGAGTAAGTGAAAACATGATTTATTTGCTATATTTTGTACACGTAATAGAATACAATAAAATAGACTAACTGATTAAGGTAGAGAAGTTTTGTAGATAACTGGTTTAATGTGTAGCAACAAGTGAAAAATGAGAGACATAAAGTGAAAGTGATTTCAATATATCACACACGTTAGATTTGACGTTGTCGGATATCCACTAGAGATATATGCTAACATCGTCAAGTCTGGCGTGTGTGTTATACCACCAAAGGGTATTAAGATTGCATATACTTTCATAGGAAATTCAACATATATTCAAGAGTGTTAGGGAGCAGTTCACAGTTATGTTCAGGCGCAAGGCTTTCTTGCATTGGTATGCTGGTGGCGGAATGGATGAAAGCTCGCCAAGGCTGAGAGTGACATGGATGATTTGGTGGCTGAGTACAGCAATACCAGGGATATGCTACTGCTGATGAGGAGGTTGGTGTTTGAGGTCTCTGTGAGTTATCAAAGTTGTTTCAAACTACAATATGAATGGCTTAATTGAACGAGTTTAATTTGTTGAGTATTCAAAATACATTAACTAGTTCATGTGGTGTTTGTATGAAATTGAGGTCATTGTATAAGCTGGGTTTAAAGCTATGAATGATGAATGTTTTGGTGATCATCATGGACAGGTTTGGACTCATCGTGAGTTATCAGTCAACAATGCATAATGTCCCACATCGGTAAGCTGGAAAGAAGAAGTAATACCATTCTGTATAAAACCGGAGCTGATTGATAGGAGTAAGCATCTTTGCGCTTGGGGCAATGACGCAGCTAATGAGGTTCTAACCGAGGCGCGTCTATTGCTGGTTGAAAACTATTTCCAAACCCCCTCTAGGCCCTGGTTCATCCTTGGCCTTTGAGAATTTTTGGAAGGGCTCCCTTTGGGTGTAAAGCTCTACAATTTTAGTTTAAATATTAGAAAATATTGTTTTTAACAATTGAAAATATTTTTAAACTATATTTTACTTTTTTAAAATTTATTCAAAATATTTTTAAGCTATTATGTTTTACTCTTACAAAATGATTTAGTTGAATTTTAAATAAAATAAAGAGCGAATAACAATTTTTACTCAAAAAATATAAGTGTTTCAAAATTTATATCTGTAAAATTTAATAAATTTTTGTCAATATCAAAAAACAAAATACTCCTATTTGAAATTAATTTTATCTTACAGTAATTTAATGTTTGAAATTAATTTTTGAAATTCTTCTCTTAATGATTGAAGTGTTTGGAGTTTGAACATTAACTTTTATATATGAAATAAATTTTAAAAATTTATTTCTCAATGATTGGAGTGTTTGGAGTTTGAACATCAACCTTTATATATATATATAATACAATGTCTCTATGAACCAAAATATTAATATTTGACCTTTAAATTTGCATTTAAATGCATTTGGAGGAATTTAAATTTAATGTTTGTATTAGATTAATTCTTTTAATTTTGTTTTAATTTCTATTCAATTTTTTTTTGGTACATTCTAATCAATCTTTTTTTTTTTGGTCAAGCCTAATCAATCTTTTATATCATTAAAAGTGTGCATTTAGTCTATTATGTCATTAAAAATTTATGTAATGATTCTATTTCCATCAAATTCAGATAAAAAAAATGTAAAATGTTTATACCGGGTTTATTACTGGTCGAAATTTATAAGGGTAATTTTATTTCACAGTTTTCATTCATATCTCTCTCTTGTTATTCTCTAGTAAGCTCCCTCTCGGCGCTTCCCTCTCCTCACCGAACCACCACCGGACCACCGTCCTTTCACTACCGGATCACCGGCTACAAAACTCGGTCAGTTGGAAGAGTATCGAAGCATGGTAAGCAAATTTTCCCATATTCTTACTTGGGTCGGTCGTATGTGACCCAAACCCCTTTTACCCTAATTATTATTTTTTCTTCTTAATTTTGGTTGAATTGAGATTTTGCATTTGGTCTCAATACTAAAGATGATTGTTTGGATTGATAAGGATCAAAATTGAAGGATCGGTGAAAGGCAAGAAACTTGAAGGAGAGGAAAAGTAGAAGCTGGAGGCTTTCGGCATCCAGAGAAGCTAATAGAGGTGGGTTCTCTTTTCTAGGCTTCAATTCAATTAGATTGATTTGAAAATTTGAATATTCACTTTAGAAATAACCATGAGGAGTTTAGTTTGTATGAATGAACTCTCTTTTATTAGTTAAAAATTATAAGCTAGTTGTAGTTTAGGAGAATTATAGTAGATTTAAGTAGCATTCCTTAATTTAGGCTGAAGTGATAGAATTTAGTACTTTGGCAATAGAAATGAAGTTGGTAAAATGAATGTTGAAACTATAGACAAATTATGAATTTGGTGGTGGTTGGATAATTATTAGAAAAATAATGTTTGTATGTGGCGATGGAGCTTGAGCAAGACGTCGATGGTACTATGTTTGCTTTAGGAATGGATTTGGGATCCCGGTTTGTGTTTGGTGTCATGAACCTTGTTACTGAAATTTAGTTTTTGGTTGAGTTGTGGTGCTGTTTTTTCTGCATACATTACTTAGGTGCGGCTATATTGTCTGTGTTTTTTTTTCGTGGTTTTATTGCTGCTTTTGACTTGTTTCTGCATATGATGTTTGTCTAGATTTCTATTGGTAGCCTAGAGGTGTTGTTGGTTTTAAGCTGGTTTTTTCCATGAGACAAATAGGCTGTAGTATTTTTCTGGTTTGGTGCAGGGTTTTTTGTCTCTATTTGCTTCTGTTTCGGTGTCCTTGACTGTGCAGCCTCTGTGTGTATATTTGATTTGTGTGAGGCTCATTTTTTGTTTGCTTTGAATTCTCAAGATAATATTTTATTTACAACTTTGCAGGAGTTTTTTCTCTTCATCAAATATGGATGAGAAAATGAAACATTTTCAAAAGAAATTAACAGGGTTGGAACTCGAAGCTGAGCATCTTCTTTTAGCCCGACATCAGGTAATTTCAATTTTCAGATTCAAGCTGATTCATGTTAGCAGAAACACTTGCTACCAAAATAACTTATATTCATTCAACAACGAGATAATCTAGATTTTGTTGCTACATCGAGAACAAGAATGTCACCTTAAAGAGAGATTATATTACTTGGTAAAGTTTATAATTATTATTCATCAGATATAGCTTTTTGGGATGCTTTTCTTAGCTGCCAATGTTTTCAGAAAAAAGTATCTGTATGCCCTTCAACTTGACCGGGATATATGTATTCAATTGATTGGCCTTTATAGTACTTTCTGTATAACTATATTACGACCCTATCACTCTTCATCATGCTGGAAGCTGTATTAAACTCTTAAAAAGTTTTTTTTAAAAAAAGAATGTGTAAAAAATCTCAATGTAATCAATTAGATTGGTAGCTTTTGAAGAAAAGCGAAAAGCCATGAAATATGAAATGCTTTTTCTATAAACTAGATAAATGGCTTCTGAGGAGAAATTGTATCATGAAAGCATTTTTCAACCTTGATCCATCAACCAGAGAACTTGGGCAGCTACACTTCTCTTGAATAACAATAGTTGGTGCTGTCAATGGTAGATGTTTCTTAGGTTAGATGTATTTTGTGTTACTCCTTACTCATTAGTGTTCCACAATATCGTTCCCAACACCTCAGGGCTATCTTTGACGTTCTAGATAATTGCTTCTGCTCAACCTTCTCCCTAATGGCCCATCCTAGGTCTCATAGAACCGAATAAATACTCAACTCCCTTGCCTGTGTCAAATAATTTAAGCCAACCACTTCATTGGTAGTAAACAAAACCAGTTAGAAATTCAAATCAGAACCCAAATACAACTCCAAACTTAACACAACAAAAACCAAGTGTTGGCAAATTATGTTTCATTTTCACTGTCTTTTGTATAGTAGGCCATCCCATGATCTGTAGTTAACTAAAGCGTTTACCACCATGTGCTACTATCTACAATTGACAATTATGCATCAACGTGTCAAAGCAAACACAAACATCAGCTTCGCAACAATAAAAACTACAAGAACCAACCTAGTACAAACTAACTCATTTCATTAACTCTGTGTGTACATGTAACCAATCTCTTAATCCTAAAAATAATTTCCACATTACTATACTATTTCCTGATCTTCCTTAAACTCGGTAGGTTCAATCAACAGATGTTTTATTCATTAAGTTAACAAACACTATTTACCTTCTACTGGATCCCTTGTTTAATATCTTTTCTATTAAATTAAGTGGGCATGCAATTTTCTGTTTTGGTGAAGCACAGCTAGTTGAGAATGATAAGTTGAGGAATGGGAACAGAGAAGCACTTACTGCACTAAGGAAAAAGGCTCGGACAACAACTAGTAGTGTTCCATCTCCTTTTGGATCAATAATGAAGGGAGTTTCAGGGACCGGCTCAAGACCTTTGGTACAAGAGGTGTGTACCACGTGTGGTAACCATGACTCTTTTGAGCAGACGTGGACAATGTTTCCAGGAACTGGTCTGTTTGTGGGAATTCCATTTCATGCTGCTCATACTATATTGGAAACAGGTTTTTTATTCTACTCTGCTCTCGGGATCTTCTAATTGTTAAAAACAATATTGAGAAAGAAGAATGGTCTTTTTTTTTGTTTTTTGTAAATGTATGCTTGTGTTATATGTCTTTTTCATCTACTTTGGCTAACATGCTGATTAGTCATATTTCTGTATGTGGCCATTCAGTAGTAATTATTTGATAAAATCCCATTGTTATCATTGGAATCTTTCCATCTTTGCTTTGGTGTGATTTATGAATACATGTGAGATTATTTTCCACCTTTTCTAGGTTGTATGCGTTAGTTTGGTGTCTGGATTATTGACCATTATCCTTGATATGAGAAACAATATGCATATGCAGTCGTGTATTGGACTGTTGGGAATTTTAAATTTTTTTTTTTCTTTGTAAATTTTTGAAGATGTTTAAAATTTAAATTGCTTTTCATACTCTTCATTGATCCAACGTGATTGTGGTGAAAAATTTCATCTTGTCATTGCGAAATATACAGTGCTTGTGTAGACTTTCAAATGGCAGTTAAAAGAGTCCTTTGTCTGTAATTTAACTTGAAGGACTTCCAAATGCCTCTTATATTAGTTTGTTTATCATCATGAAACACAAAATTACTTAATAGTTTAAAGCGAAGGACTGAGCATGCGTCAGTATTATGCATCAAATTTTAGTTCAGAAGTTCTGATGAGACTAAATATCTTTGTTGATGTTCTTGTATTGATTGTTGTTATTGTTGTGAAAGTTCGATTTTGAACTATAACTGTGTCAATTCCTTTTTGTCGTGTAATTGCAGATCAAGCAGAGCTTGACTTTGAGGCAAAGAAACTACAGAGCATTGTGAAGGAAAAATCGTATCTTATATCAGAGACAGGTGCTCTTGCCGACTTGATAAGTCCAGGAGTGCTTAAATCACTTGTAACCTTAAATGACAAACCAAAGTAAGATGTGTTGTGCTGAGTGCGGACTATCAGACGGTGGATTGTCACGGTGTCTTCTAGAAAAAACCCTAAGGCATTTAGGTGGTTTATATTGTCTTTATAATGGAGACAAGTGAATATCATGGGCTATCTCTACCAATCACCTTTACTTTTGAGTCACTCTGTAAATCACCTTTACTTCAACATACCCTGAGAAAAGGGTACAAAATTATGAGTCATTCAAACTTCTTTTTGTTTTAATCCAGGCTTATTGACATCTTATTTAGATTTGAATTGATTTTCTATTGTGCTCAATTATTTCAGATTGGTAATGATTTTTTAGTTTGAATAGGATATTCAAACTGCCTCACAGTGGTCAGTGTTAACCAAATATCTAAATGGTAAAACTTGATTGGAATACAATGTAAAATTATATTAAACTAGCAAAAACACGGGCTATCATGTGCTCGTCTTTCCGCATTTTTTAGTACGCAAACGTTTGAAAATTATGAACAATGTTTTTAATGAAATTTTGATTTTGATTAAAACTAAAAATATAAATGCTTGTTGCTTTCAAATTATAATAAACTAAACTATGATTATCTATTTTAATAACACCAACAATATAACAAAAATATAATTCAAATTCTTATTTTTTTTTAACAACACCAACAAAAATCTTTAATCTTTATGATAGAAGAAATTGTTTAAGGATATAATTGGCATAATGAAAAGTAAGTATTAGTATATTCATCTAGTTTGTTGCTTTTTTTAAAGGATAAAAAAAAATTGGACATATATATGCACATGTTTGTTACAATTTTATTTTAATATTTAAATTTACTCTCGTTTATTTATTATATGTGTTATTTGTATTGAAATTTAAAGGTAATTTTAGAAAGATAACTTTTTAAAAAAAAATTGGAAAGAGAAAAAGTCGGCTTAAAAAGCCAAAACATGATATTTTCTTTATATATTGTACTCCCTCCGTTCTTTTTTAAGTGTCTTTTTAGAGTCAATTTTTTGTTCATATTTAACTGTCTTTTTGGTATTTTAAGAGTACGGTTTGTCAATTTTACCATTTATCAGTTACTCTTATCTTTTTCAATAAAACTAGTTAATGTTATCTATTTGAAAAACTCAAGTTTTTTCTATTTAAAAAAAACAGTTTGTTTCTTGTTATGTTCAAATTTAAACAAAAATTTGTTGCAAACAATGGTTCCAAGAAAAGTTAAAATTCATGAATAACAATTTTAAAAAATTTCAAAAGCAAAGTAAAAGAACATATTTGAGAGAAGAAAAATAAAAGACTCCATGAATGTTCAAAACGAAGAAAAAGTGGAAGACTCATTAGAACTACTGATGAGAGGTGAAGAGGAAGAAATAGTGAAGACTCATTTGACAAGATACAAGAACAAGAAGACAATGAAGAAGAAGTTGGAATAATTTTTATATTAACTTAAAATAATTAAAAAGGTGTGCACAATATTTTGAAAATTGACAATTGTTTGTTTTGAGAGAGAGATTGCGCAAAAAATAGAAATTTGATGGAGAAAAATATAATAACCGACAATTGTTTGTTACGAGAGAAAGATAACATATTAAATTTATTGGAAAGATAAAGTGTGTGAAAAAAATAGGAATTTATTGGTGGATTAAGATGAGGGTATAACAGAAAGAAAATGTGCAAAAATACACATCACTAATTTGATGGTAATTATTTAAAAAGACACTTAAGAAGAAACAGACAGAAACGGATGGAGTATATAATAAATACTCCCTCCGTTCCTTTTTAAGTGTCTTTTTAGGGTGAATTTTTTGTTCCTATTTAACTGTCTCTTTTGTATTTTAAGGGTACAATTTGTCAATTATACCCTTTGTCAATTACTCTTATCTTTTTCAATAAAACTAATTAATATTATCTATTTGGAAAACTAAAGTTTGTTTTTTTAAACAAAGTTTGTTTCTTGTTATCTTCAAATTTAAACAAAATTTTGTTACAAACAATGGTTTCAAAAAGAGTTAAAATTCTATAGATAAGATGAGTAACAATTGTTAAAAATTTCAAGTGCAAAGTAAAAGAATAGATTTGTGAGAAGAAAAATAAAAGACTCCATGAATATTTAAAAGGAAAAAAAAGTGAAAGACTCATTGGAATTGCTGATGAGGGAGCAATATTTGAAGACTCATTTGACAAGATACAAGAACAAGAAGAAGATGACAATGAAGAAGAAAAAGTTTCATCAATATAATTTTTATATTGACTTAAAATGATTAAAAAGTTGTGCACAATATTTAAAAAATTGACAATTGTTTGTTATGAGAGAGAGCGCGAAAAAAAATAGGAATTTGTTGAAAAAAAGATAATAACTGACAATTGTTTGTTACGAGAGAAAGATAACATATTAAATTTATTGGAAAGATAAACTCTGTGCAAAAAATATGAATTTATTGGTGGATTAAAATGAGGGTATAATAAGAAGAAAATGTGTAAAAATACACATCGCTATTTTGATGTTAATTTTCTAAAAAGACACTTAAAAAGGAACGGAGGGAGTACAAGATAAAATCAATGATATTTGGATTTAATTTCTCTAAAAAAATATTTGGATTTAATTAAAAAGAATATATATTTATTTGGATTTAGTTTTTTTTTGAGGTAAATTTGGATTTGAATTTAAAATATAAGAAGATTGTGGGTAAAAATTAAAACAAATATTGATAAAAAAAAAGTGAATCAAATAAGATATTGAAAAGATAAATAAAATCATACCAATAATATTTTTTATTTTAAAACATCATATGTTACTATAGAAAAAAAAGTGAACACAGTTATATTTTTATATTAGTTTATTTAAAATAAATTTAAATATCAAACAAAAAATTTTTTTGAAGGAAAATATTAAACAAATTTTGTCTATAGATATCATTATCCAACCAAAAATGCCTAAGAATGTTTAAAGGAATTGGAAATCCCGTTAAATACGTACGTAATACTAATCCTAGACAACAAAAAAATACGTAATACTAGCACACAAAAAATAAAAAAACCAAATCCCAGATATATTCCAACGAAAAAAAAAACACTGCTATATTATCGAAAGAGATCGATGTTAATAGTTTTTTAAATATACTAACCCCTCTTATTCTGTGCAAAAATAACAAACAAACTACCCAAGCTTATTTAAGGGGATAGCCCCTCGATTAATTCTATTAAAGCAACTTTTGTTTATCCAATCTTCATTGAGAATATGGAGGAAGCCAAGAAACTCAAAACAGTGGCGTGCTATGATGAAGAGTGTGACCAGTTTAGCAATCTCTCAGACGAATTGGTATGTCATGTTCTATCTTTTCTGCCAACAAAAGCAGCATACAGATCAAGTGTTCTATCTAAAAGATGGGCATCGATCTGCACCACGATCCTCGACCTTAACTTTGAAATACCAGAAGTTACAGATTCGTCCACAGAAATTAAATCTGTATATGCAGCTCTTCTAAGACGCACTGAAAATATAAGAAAGCTACGTATATGTAACTATGATGGTTGTCAACCATGTGACGTACATTTGTGGGTTTCAAAGGCATTAGATCTCAAGGTCCAGGAACTTCACTTGGAGTTTGGGAGCAGACCTAACCCTATATTGCCGCTAAGGTTATTTAGATCTGAGTCACTCGTGGTCTTAAAATTGCGTGGTCATATAGAATATCAACCAACACTTGATTCTTCTTTTGATATACATTTACCGTCGCTAAAGATTCTTCATATCAATTTATTTAGGCTTGATTTTAGTGAGGATCTTCTTGAATTACTATCTGGTTGCCCACGTCTTGAGGAATTTCTTTTGCATGGCAACTTGAAACAACCTATCAATATCTCTTTTCCCTTATTAAGAAGGTTAGACCTCAATTTATGGAAGTTTTCTGATAGTCTTTCTCCCCTTGGACCCCTGCAAATTAACGTCACGTCATCACTAGAAGTTTTCGATATTGCTGATTTTTCTCACAAAAAATACGAGTTTATAAACTTGTCCAATGTTGATCGAGCTACTCTTAGCATTATCAAGTATGTAGATTTTATCAGTATACATAAACTCTTGAGAGGACTTTCTAATGTCAAATCATTGATCCTCACTTCTGAAACAATTAAGGTAAGTTTCAATTTTGTTATTATAAAACCATATACATAGATCCATATTTTGTTACCTATACGTTATTTTTGTTTGTTTGTTATGCAGTTTTTAAGCATGGAGGACAAACTTCACAACTTAAGTTTCCTTACTTTTCATGAATTATTATCTTTATCGGTTGGAATATCTGAGAATTGCAATTGGAATGTGCTTGTTGGCTTTCTTCAAAATGCTCCTAAACTTAAAGATCTTATCATTGAGGTATGTGTAAAGTATTATAACTATTTGCACAAAATATATATTTTTTCAATCATTATCTTAATTTTTATCCTTATTATTTATTAATTTTATTAGGTCTGCAACAACTTAACCTATTGTTTCTGTAGATATATTTTTTGACAAGTTGTTGTACACTTATTTAATACGTTTACAAACATAGTACTCTAATTTTCATGCAAACTCGGCTACCCTAAATAATTTGTTTGGAACCATGAACTACATTAATTTTTTATGTTTAACTATAAAAGTAATAAATAAAATTAACATGTGCAACAATATAATTTTGTATTCTTTTTAT
>Ga0099826_10001292_pt1 | contig 14749 bp, 9 predicted proteins | sample Mtrugardesep15_FD_76830 | JGI IMG/M metagenome (GOLD analysis project Ga0099826, IMG submission 76830) | Root nodule microbial communities of legume samples collected from California, USA - M. trunc garden sep15 | ecosystem: Host-associated > Plants > Roots > Nodule | place: USA: California... | reverse complement strand
CTTTCTGGTTTGACAACAGAGATGTATATCATGTATTGGATGTTTTGTAATCTTAATTAATACATGACCTGGTAAACAGGTTCTTTTGAAGCTGGTTGTCATTACTGTGCTTGTAATTGCAGAGTCTGCAGATAACTGCATAAAAATGGTAATTAAATATGCTCTATGATTTTCTATGTTGTTTTATACGGTTGCAACATTGTATTTTCACATTTGTCCTCTATTTTCCAGATGCTACGCAATTGCAAAGTTGCTCGTGTGCTTCCTCGGATAGTTGATTGTGCAAAAAGTGACCGCAGTGCAATACTTCGTGCAAGGTATGAATTACCTAATCTTGGGGATATATATATGTGAGCGTTTTGGTTTTAAGTAAAACCATTTTTATTGTAGGTGCTGTGATTATGCTCTTTTGATACTAGAACATTGGCCTGATGCACCAGAAATACAACGATCAGCTGACTTATACGAGGATATGATAAGGTGTTGTGTTTCGGACGCAATGGGCGAGGTAGCTTATATAGTTGTAGGCTATTTGATGTTTGATACATATAGATTGTGCATCATTATCATATTGCGATGTTGACTACTCTTCATTGCTTTGTCCTTTTCCATCACACAATGCAGTTGCATCCTAGCTTAAGTTGTTGAAAACAAAAGAGACTCCTTGTATTTACTTTTTTGTTCTGTTGAAATATCATGACATGCAATATTTATGCTGAAATTGTGAAAAGCCGTAATCAAAGTTATTTATTGGTTCACTTTGTGTCTTATTGTCCATGCATGCGTGGTAAGGAATAATTAAAATTATGAAAGTTTGCATGAGAAAACTCCTGTAGAATACTCTTATATTTTGATTATCTGTCTTTCAAATGGTTTCAGAAAGTTTGTTCAGTTTTACGTTCTTCCTTTGCAAATTCAATGACTAAAGATCAATTGACCAACATATCCGTAAAAAACAGTATCCAAGAGGGAGTTGTGCTGTGAAAAACTCACCACTCCTTGCCATCACATTCCTTACGGAGTCGGGTGACGTAAATTAAATCATCTGACTTTCATACATCTATTAATTCATCATTTGCTATGCAAATTCTATACTATTCAATATTATTTTTTATCTTTGATTGAAAGGGATCCAACTGACATGATTTTTATCGGTTTCATCAAGATGGATTTGTTTTTTTTGAAAAATTTACCGCTCACCTGCTATCATGTTCGTTATGTACTCATGATCAGTAACTTAAATCATCTGAATTGCCTACGTCCATTAATTCATCATTTCATATGAAAATTCTATTACTTATTTATCTTCGAGGAAAGGTGTCCAAAACTCCAAACGATATATTTATTTTATTACTTTGTTTCAGTGTGTAATGTTCTCTATAAGATTTTCTAAAATTCTCCTGCATTATGCAGTTTGTTTTATATTTAATATGTGATCTTCACTTTTCTTAGGGAACCTTATTAATTTCATCTATATAAGGTTTTATTGGTTTAAAACAAAAGCTTGTCAGCATATTAGTTGGGTTGTTGACATGGCATTTTTCATATTTGACCAAATTGTTGGTGCCAAGGAATGTGTGCATGAAAATGATTACAATGTGAAACTTGATAGGTGCGGTCGACTGCAAGGATGTGCTACAGAATGTTTGCAAAAACTTGGCCGGAGCGTTCCCATCGCCTATTTTCATCCTTTGACCCTTCTATTCAAAGGGTATGTGTTTATTTGAAGTTGTTGTTCTTTTTTTATTTTGTTACTTAAGTCATCTTTTGAAGTTAATATGAATCACAGTTAATAAATGAAGAAGATGGAGGCAAACATAGGCGACATGCATCGCCTTCCATTCGTGATAGAAGTGCACCGATGTCATCTTCCAGTCAAGCTTCAACTCCTAATCTATCTGGTTATGGAACTTCAGCTATTGTTGCAATGGACAGAAGTTCTAGTTTATCATCGGGGACTTCTATCTCCTCTGGTGTTCTTCTTTCACAAGCTAAGTCACTTGGTAATGGTACAGAACGTAGTTTAGAAAGTGTACTGCATGCAAGCAAACAGAAGGTCAGTGCTATTGAGAGCATGCTTAGAGGTTTGGATTTGTCAAATAAGCATAATTCATCTGCTCTGCGATCTTCAAGTTTGGATCTAGGTACCGAATAAGTTAACCTGTTATATATTTTATTTCTATCTCACTATTAATATTTGTTGCCATTCAAGGGTTGACGATGTTAGTGTTATTGTTTTAAAACTTTTTGTGAGCGGCTAAATTTATCTCTTATTTCCCCTAGTGCAGGAGTTGACCCTCCCTCATCTCGTGATCCCCCATTCCCTGCTGCTGTTTCAGCCTCTAATCATCTGACCACCCCTTTAACAACAGAGTCACCTGGTTTGGGCGTCAATAGAGGTGGTATCCGGAACGGTGGTATGGGTTTGTCTGATATAATCACCCAAATTCAAGCTTCCAAAGATTCTGGCAAGTTGTCGTATAGTAGCAATGTTGGTATTGAGCCTTCATCAGATTTTTCATCATACACAAGTAAAAGGACTAATGAAAAATTACAAGGAAGAAGTTCTGTTGATGAAAACAGTTACATCCGGGAGACTAGGCGGTATATGAACCCCAATGTGGATAGGCAGTATATGGATGCTCTTTATAAAGATGGAAACTTTAGGGATTCACAGAATAGTTGTGTGCCTAATTTTCAGAGGCCACTATTAAGAAAGAATGTAGCTGCACGCGTGTCTTCTGGTAGGAGAAGGAGTGTTGATGATAGTCAATTATCTATTGGAGAGATGTCAAATTATGCAGATGGACCGGCATCTCTTCATGAAGCCCTGAGTGAAGGACTTAGTTCAGGTTCTGACTGGTCTGCCAGGGTTTCTGCCTTCAATTACCTTCACTCGTTATTGGAGCAAGGTCAAAAGGGAATTCAAGAAGTAGTCCAGAATTTTGAGAAGGTAATGAAGTTATTTTTTCAACACTTGGATGATCCCCATCATAAAATCGCCCATGCGGCTCTCTCCACACTTGCAGATATTATTCGTACATGCCGAAAGCCATTTGAGGGTTACATGGAACGGATGTTACCTCATGTGTTTTCTCGTCTAATTGACCCCAAAGAGCTTGTTAGACAAGCATGTTCTACGACTTTGGAGGCTGTGGGTAAAACATACAGTATAGATTCCCTCTTGCCCGCATTGCTACGTTCTCTTGATGAACAAAGGTCTCCAAAGGCTAAATTGGCTGTTATTGAGTTTGCAATAAGTTCCTTTAACAAGCATGCAATGAATCCAGAAGGTGCTGCAAATATTGGCATCCTAAAATTATGGCTTGCAAAGTTAGCCCCATTGGTTCATGATAAAAATACAAAGCTTAAAGAAGCAGCTATTACGTGCGTTATTTCAGTATACTCCCACTTCGATTCATCTGCAGTTTTGAATTTTATTCTTAATTTGTCAGTTGATGCACAAAATTCTTTGAGAAGAGCCCTTAAACAGCGCACCCCTCGCATTGAAGTAGACTTAATGAACTATCTGCAGAACAAGAAAGAGCGGCGTACCAAGTCTTCCTATGATCCATCTGATAATGTAGGAACATCCTCTGAAGAGGGATATGCTGGTTTGTCTAGGAAAGCTCATTACGTTGGGAGGTATTCTGGTGGTTCTCTAGATAGTGATGGTGGCAGGAAATGGAGTTCCCAAGATTCGAACCTGATTAAAGCCAGTCGTGGCCAACCAGCTTCGGATGAAACTGAGGAACATTTGTATCAAAATCTTCAGACTAATTGTGATAGCGATATTGTTGGTTCAAAAGCCAAAGATCTTGCTTACAATGTCGATTCAATGGATCAAAACTTTGGCTTTCAAACTGACCGACTTGGATACGTGGATAGTAGCATGAACTTTGAAGGTCTGCCATCTGATGTGGATGTTAATGGTCTGATGTCATTAGAACATTTAAATATTGCCGAAGGCTTTGAACATCTTTCTGAATTGAACCATAATCATCACTCAGCTGAAGACGTGAAGGTCAACCACATGACAAACACAGGACTCAGTATTCCTCAAATTCTTCATATGGTGAGTTATACAACTACTAGAGCATGAATCAGATCTTTAATTTGTTATCTTTGGAATAACAAAATTTCCTTTACAAAGAGAGACAAATAGATAACGAGGGAGGGTTAGGTATCCTCTAAGAACATTAAAAAAAACACAGCAGAAATATATAGAAAGTTACCCCATTTTTGTTTCAAACTCGTCAGCAGAGACGGCTTTATTTGACGTGTGCTTATATACAGTCATTCTATAAGTATGTTTTAACTGAGGTATACTTTGGATTTTCTGACGACTAAAGAGATAGCTTTTGTCTGTGTAGATATGCAGTGGGGGTGATGGAAGCACTATTTCAAGTAAGCAGACTGCACTTCTACAGTTAGTTGAAGCTTCTGAAGCAAATGATCATTCTGTTTGGATCCAGGCATGTTTGATTTGATGAGCGACTCTCCTTATTGTCACACTGATGTTTTTGATTTCATAGTTATTAATATTAGAATTATGTGATGCTATTTATCTTTACTTTTCAGACATCTTTTCCAAAATAAAATTTCTAGTTGCGTATAATAGTGGTTTTTTTCTCTCTTTTTATATTTTTCTGAGCTGTGCGATCAATAGAAAGAGAAGTTCTGCATGCATTATGATAAACAAAATCGACCAATATATTTGGATTTCTCTTCTTGGTTTGATGGTTATTTCGTGGTATAATTGCAGTACTTCAATCAGATTTTGACCGTTGTGCTTGAGGTGCTGGATGATTCAGATTCCTCAATCAGAGAGCTTGCTCTTTCGTTGATTGTTGAAATGCTTAAAAACCAGGTTCTTACTCCTTTTGTGCCATTTTTTTGTTCAGATTAATGCTAGCTCATTTCTGTTCTTGAAACTGCACATATTTTTCCTTTTGTGGGCACATCGGGATATGCTAAGAGATTGTTTAATCTGTGTTTGTTGTTTCCAGAAAGATGCCATGGAAAATTCAGTTGAGATTGTAATTGAAAAGCTGCTTAATGTTACAAAGGATACTGTTCCCAAGGTAACTGACTTAGCTTAATCCTGTTCTAGTTTGTCTAGTACATAGTTTTCTTTCTTCTAAGGCTCTGAGTTTTCATCCTTTCTTCAGGTCTCAAACGAAGCAGAGCACTGCCTGACAATTGTTTTATCTCAGAATGATCCATTCAGATGTTTAAGTGTACGTATTTCTTGACTCTTAATTTTTCTACCTTTTGGTCCTCTTTGCTTCTTTAAAAAGGTTTTGTTGAAAAAGGGAGTAGAAGTTTGTGTTAACTTCAAAATTTTCAGGTCATCATCCCTCTACTGGTTACCGAGGACGAGAAAACTCTAGTCACATGCATAAATTGCTTGACTAAGGTAAAGTTCATAAATGTTTCTGTTTTGCTTTTATGTAATTTTGGTAAATCATGTGCCTAATCAGTCTGCATGTGTATATTTATCATCTGCACAGTAATCAATGCTGTTGGAATGTTTTTCTGTTTGGATCCTTTATTTGAGCATGAAAGAATTCCTAGAGTAATGGTAAAACATGTTCAAATGAATAAAGATTACAAACAAATGGTGGATTTCTTATTTATGTATAGAGATTGAAAGAGAAAGTGCACCAACCTAACAAACTAATCAACTAACTTCCTTCTACTAACTAAACAATCCTAACAAAATCACAACAATCAGCAAAACTATTTTGTATTTTACATGTGCATATTTCCAACATTTCCTCCTCAACTAATTTGTGTCACGTTGTAACCAAACTACATACGGAGTTACACATTTTTGTGCATATAAATTTTCTCCAAATTATTCTTGTTTAACTGAGTATTATTTCCCTTCAGATTGTGGGGCGGCTCTCTCAGGAGGAACTGATGGCTCGGTTACCCTCATTTCTCCCTGCACTGTTTGAAGCTTTTGGAAACCAGAGTGCGGATATTCGTAAGGTACTTGAGATCTTTTGCTTACATCTATTACTTAATGGCCCTCCTCTTAACACATTTAAAGAAGATTAAGTGGTAAATATTTCTGTAGTCTGAGAACATTGTGAAGTAGTATTTTGTTTCTCACAAATTCATCCAACTGGTGATTAGGGGTGTGTATGGTTTTGCAACCAACCATGGTTTGAGCGAAAGTTGGTTATTATAGAAACTAGCATGGTTTGGGGATTTCAAATGCCAAACTGAACACACCCTAAATGCCTGTGGCATATTTGGCACTTAATTAAAATATGGAAAATGTTATAGTTAAGGAAGCCATACATAGTATGAGTATCTTGGAACTTGTGTAATTAAAGTTTATAAAGTGTAGAAGATGATGTTTTCGATGCATAAATTTCTTTTTTTGTTTCCTTAACTAGTTCCCCAGGGGCACTAGTTAACAAGACCCTATTTTGTTATAGTAGCATCCCTACTTGAAACTTCGGATTATCGAACAATACTTGCATTGAAATACTTCACCGCTTGTTTCTTTCTCTATAATTGTTGGAATGTTGATTGCATATCCTTTTTCTCCATTTATGTTACTGGCCTCTTCAATTATTCTCATTTTATGTTAATGGTGGATGGAACAGACTGTTGTTTTCTGTCTAGTGGATATTTATATCATGCTTGGGAAAGCATTCCTGCCATATTTGGAAGGGCTAAGCAGCACACAGTTGAAGTTGGTTACCATTTATGCAAATCGAATCTCACATGCAAGGACAGGAAAATCAATTGATGGTGCTATCGATTAGCAGGTTCACTGGGTAGTACATTTGTGGGTTTTGAATATATTCTTATCCATTGTTGTGTATGTTGTACATTGTGTGCATGAAAATTTTTGGTGGGTTTTTGTTGTTTCTTTTCTCGTTTGTCTTATATTATTTTTTTCTCTTCCCTTTTCCCTGAAGATGAGTGTCAGATTTGGAGAGTGTTGGTGGTGGAATACGGTGCACAAATTGTAATTTACATTGAGTCGACATTGTAATTTACATCAATTGAGTTATATGGTGAGGTTTTTGGTAAAGGATATGGTTTTATTATTGTTTATTGTGAGAATGAAAAGGAAAGAAAAATAAGCTAATGCTTGCTCGGATTTTTATCATCATAAAATATTAAATGCTTACAATTAGCAAGTTATATCAAGTTTTCCATATTATTGTTGTATAGTTTTCAAATCAGGTAATGATATTACTTTTTGCAATTTGGTACTAATTTTTTCAATAGATTATTTAGTTTCGAATATAATATTTGCATATATTTTAATTTAGTTGATGATAGTTACAATCAAATATTGTGACCAATGTATTAGATTCCCAGGTTCGACGAGACTCATCATTCAAAAATTATTGAAATTTAAGTGGAGGGGTCGGGATTCGAGCATCGGCCACGGTGTCCGACCTAAATGTTTCAGCAATTTTGTCTATTGAAGTGAAAATTGTGGACGGGATCACCATTATATTTAGTGGGAGAAGTTTGTCTCTCTAAATTTGATAGTCTCGGGAGTTGTTGCACCATGCAGCTGTTGTAGAAAATCCTAACACAAATCCAAATACAGTAGATATTCGAAATTTAATTTAAATTTTTGGGAGAAATAATACTCTCTTCGTTACAAATACATGTCTAAGTCAATCATTTCATATATACCAATGCACAATTTTGACCGTTAATATCTTTAATTATCTAAAGTAAAAAATTATAAAAATTTAATATTTGGAAAATATTTGTCGAGACAAATCAAATATCTTACATGTTAATATTTGTATTTATACATTAGTTAAAAAGTATGGTCAAAGTAAGTCAAGTGAATAGTGTACATTACAAATATTGGACATGTATTTTGAAATGGAAGGAGTATAGAAATCAGATGAAACTAACAATCCGAGTGATAATTGCATTTCCAAATGAAGATTAAATTAAGCCATTCGTACTAACTAAAATTTCTAACAAATGCTAACAAGTATTCTGTATACATGCATAGAATCGAAATAAAAAAATTAACTCAACTTTGAGTTTGAAAATTATTATTTTCATTACTAAACTTTTATTTCTCAGCATGCACCTTAAAATACTTTTACAATTGTGTTGCTGTAACTTTTTATAATTTTTTTAGGTTTTATCATGTAGTCATTTCCGTACATACCGTATGACTATTTTATTCTTTTCTAGAGGTACCACACCGAACAAAAAAACATGGCCTCAAATACATGATATGTTGTTGAAAAAGCTACGGCTGTGTTTAGTTTGGCAGAGTCATCATCTACATGTTATAAAACGAAAGCTACTGCCAAAGTTATTTATGTTGGAAAGGCACTTATCATTAGGAATTTACCATTATCTTACTTTTGCACCACAAATGTCTAATAAGTTGAAATTGACTAGGTTTCTTTTCATGTCTTTTCAAGCTTCATATCAAAATATATGTATCATGACTTTTCTTCAACTTTGCCGGTGGTCAATGATGCTAACTCATATGTACTATATTATTTTACTATATCTTTTCGAATAAAATTTCCTCTCGACGAAAGTTGATAGGACCAAATTCACCTTATAAAAGTGGGTTTTAAGACGACATTCTGGTCATACATGTTTCTACTACGATCGGAAAATAGAATGTATTATATGTGATAGTGTTAAAGACTTTGTTGGGGCCAGTGGCGGATCTTGACTTAATTTTTTGGGGTGCTAAACTTCTACGTAATATATATTAAATGGTTTCAAAAAATAGTAGTAATTAATAGCTAGCCTAGTGGTATGAGTAGTTTGAATGTAACAAGAGAATATGGGTTTGATTCCTATCAAAACCCTTTTTTTTATATTACAATTTGTAAAAGTATAAGTTATATATGTCAAAAAGATAAAAAAAAGAAGCGACGAGGTCAATCTAATTGAGTTATATAAGTATTTAAGGTCAATCTGGAGGATGCTGTGGCCAGTGACCTTTGGGTTATATAAGTATTTAAGTTATATAAGTTATACAATTTGTAACCAGTGACCTTTGGCATATTATGGCACCCCCGTTCCACTGCAGCAGTTGCAATCCAATTGATAATATACATCTAATATAATATTTAAGGTCAATCTGGAGGATGTTGTGGCCTCCGCATGTCTCTGAAGAGACCCGCCACTGGTTGGGGCGTCTGTATTGGGGACTTGTGGTGTTGGGTGTTTTTGATCTTTTCTTATTATACTTGGCTAGGGCTGGGGCATGCTTCTCTCTCTAAAGTTGATTGAGTGTGAGTGGTGCTTTTGTTTCTAGTTGTTGGTTTATCATTTATTTTTATTTTTATTTTTTCTGGTTGTGTTTGTATCATCTTGAATACATCTTGTAAATAATAAATGAGATGCTGTAAGTGATATGAGGTGACAATTTAGTTAGGATGTCAAATTTGCCTTGTAATGTTCTCTCAATTTTTTTTTTTTGGCCTTGTAATGTCTTTCTGCGCTCTAATTTTTGCTTAGAGAAATAAAAAAATAAAAATATCAATACAATTTCATTATTTGCTAAAATAAATTCATTATGTAGCAGTGATTGACCTCTTCATATTTACAAATTATGTTACCTAAAAAAAAGTTTACAAAATTATGTTTTTGTTCAGTTGCTTCGGTCAAAGAAAGGAAAATAAGATTATAATTTCCCTGTTGTAAATTTATAATAAATGTTATAGTTCTTCCTCTAAATAAATAAATAAATGTTGTCGATTTAAATGATCGTAGAAAAGAAAGTTTTTTTTCTTTGAAGGAGTAAAAAAGAAGAGAAATGATATTTGAACAACTATTTTTTTACAATTTTTGTGACAACTTTATCTCATACACATTATTTTTTTATTCTCTCTGATTTTTGTACCAATACTTCATTTTTTTTTTTGTAAATTTTTTGTTAAAAAGAAAGGTTCATAATTCCCAAAATAAAAGTTTTATAATTAGAAACCCAAAAATCGGAACAGTATAAGTTCAAGAAAGGGGAGCACTTTTTACTTTTGTTTTTTCATTCACATGTCTCTTGAATCAAATAAAAATCTTACTTAAAAAACAATATCCTTACTGCAAAAAATATAATTGTGGATAACAATCTCCTGATATTTTGATAAATTTATTAAAAGGAAATTATCTATAAATAAAAAAGTCTACTCACTCCTTTATTTTTGCTTTGTCTTCTACGCCCTGAATCTAGTTAGGCACTCACATCAATCTACCAACGATATGAAAACCATTGATCATATATTATTTAATTGGCTATTTATGGAGAAAAAATATATAATAAGAAAAAAATGGGGTGGCATGTGGCTACTTGCAATTACGTAAAGCAATAATGGTAGACACCTTTGGTCACATAATCTGCTGCGTCTTGGCTACGCTTCGTCATGACACGGATGATTTTTGTTGGACATAAATGGTAAGAATCCTCTAATTTTTGTGTGGAAGTAAATAGAGAATTTCATTAGTAATGTTTGAAGGTAAAATACAAAAGATTAGAGAATTAATTTAGGGATAATGGTTTATACATATGTAATAATTTGAAATTTAGGGATATCACATAATGAAACTCTAAGCGTAAAAGTTAAAGAAGAATAACGAGATTGAAAAAGTGTTAAGAAACCATGACCGAAGTTGATAAGGAAATCAAGTAAGCGAGACATTCTATCTAAAAGATGAATAAATTAAAGAATGTCGAGTAAAATGGGTTGGACTTTGGAGGGTCGCAATACGAGTGGAAGTGCACAGAACAATTTGAGTAAATGCTTGAAAAATTTCTAATTGTTGGAATTTAAAAGTATATTCATGACAAAAAAAAGAGCTCATCTTGCTTTTTTAAAAGAGTTTTTACTTCTTATATATATCACATTAACAATGTTGTTTCATTTGCATTATTTTGAACATCAAAATAAATCATGAATAAGATGGTAAATTATGATTTGAAAATTTTCTAATCTTTAAAATGTAAAAGTATATTCATGACGGAAAAAGAGCTCGTCTTTAGCTTTTTTTTTTAAAAGAGGCGTGAAGGAAGCAAAGGATGTTGATGATTATTTTGCAAGAACCCTCTATATATAGAGTCAACAAAAAAAAGACCCGTGGATAAAAATTCGAGCAATTGATGGTTATTGAAAATATTGTTATATGACTTCAAGATTCAATTATGTCGTATGCTCTATTAAAGATTCAAACAATGTTAGCACCTTAATTGTTGATGAACATCAAAGAATGAAATGGTATAAAGAAAATTACACCAATGCAGGGAGGACAGGAATTGAAGAATAATAGATACTTAAACATTGATAAATTAAAAGAAAATAAATTGACTATAGCGTGTTTAAAGAATATATTTGCAAAGTGTGCACCGCTATGAAAATGGAATGATAATCGGGTTCAAATGTCTATTAATGGCATGTATGCAATCATGGTGGCAGATGTGATCTCTCCTTCCTTCTTTCAAAGTAATTATGACGATGTTACACATTTGTGACATTGCATATATGGTCACTTTGATGATCTCTCCTTCATGCTGAAAGTCTTGATACAAAATAGTATAGTGAGAGGATTTCCAGGGTTAAAAGAATCAGCAAATGAGCATAGTAAGTGCATGATTGGAAATTAACACAAGAATATTTCTTGAAGAACTACTTAGCGGCTACAGTTTATACATGCTAGTGTATGTGAGATAACAAAGAAGTACAAATAGATGTGGAGAGTTTAGCTTAGTAGTGAAATTGCAAGAAAATACAAGAAAAATGGATTTGAATTGTGTTTTGTAAAACTGAAACTTTTTATAAACCTTTCTTTCTTTTGATAGGAGTACCTTAATTTGTATAAAATAAAGTATTTGATAGAAATAAATTCAAGGTCCAAAGAGCTTTGTTATAGATTTTGTTTTCACAAGCACATCACGAAGCACATTTTAGTCATGCCTAAATTTCTCGAATAGTTTTGATCCTTGATTTGTATAGAAATCAGGGTAGATATTTGTGACAATAAGTCAATGACAAATTGTCAGCCCATGTCGTGAAACTCTTGGGACAATATATTTCGTTACTTTTAGCATTTCTCAACTGAGAAATTTCACCTTGGGGTGACAAAACATTTAACTCGTTGCCCCTTTAGACGGGCTGAGCCAAGTTTTTTAACTTGGTATCATAAATTAGCACACATCGTTTAACCTGCTAAAAAGGTGGGGCATGGTGTGGGATGGCCCGCGAGTTAGCTTAATTTTTTTTTTGGTCATTTTTATTGTGTTTATAGAGAAATTATTTGAATTACAACACAAAATCAATAGTTTTCTACTCTTAGTTTTTGTTAAGAGGTTTTTTTTTTTTGGTAATAACAACAAAATATCTTGTGAAATACTCAAACTATTATATTTTTTTCTTTTCTTGAGGGTACTAAAACTATTCTATTATTTTATGAGTAACAGAAGAAAATTATGAATTTTCATAAATCATGGGAATGAAAAACATTTGTTTGTCAGGCCATCTCATCAACCCGCTATGAGGTGGAGTGACAATTGAACTCGGCCACCTATGTTGGTCCACCCCACTTAACCCTGCTTTTTACGAGTTAAAAGTGAGGTGGGCCTACAGGGAGGACCAAATCACTTTGATATCCCTAACTATAGATATCGTAGAGAAAAAACCATGAGTAAAGTGAGGGTGCTACTTTAACGAGCTGTCATGTACAATGTTGTGAGATTCAAGATGTGTTAGAATTTCTTCTAATATTTTGTGGGCTACAATCATTTGTTTATTTTGGTTTTAATAAAAATGAACTGATGTTGTGATCCATTTGATGATGATTAGGCCATAATAAAAGTGATCAATAGATAATGGGCTTTTGGGCACTTAATCTGATTTGTGTAGAAATATAGTGTAAACCCAAACACTAGGCCCATGATGAGTGGTGCCTAGGGTTGCACGGTTATAAATAGAGAGGCTAAGTCCCCTTTGCTATCACTCTGACTATTATGCTCATTAGTGGTTTGCCCCATCGACAACCCTAAGGTTGGAGCAGGTGAAAGGTAAGGAAAGACTTTGTCTCAAATCTCGACGAGTCCGGTGATCATAGTTTCCAAGTAAGTGTGTTCTAATTTCATATAATAATACGATCTTGTTGATTTAATTCTTACAAGATGTTCTCTTGACTTTCATGATTAACCACCGTACATTATATTTCCTCCGATGACTCTTCATTCTGGTATGAGCTGGTGATGCATGCTTCTACTAGGTCACATGTAGTGATTCATCTTTTGTGGATGATTTCTTGATCTTGTGAACCCGACGTTGAATGCTCGTTATATACACTTATGGTAGGAGACAATGAATCAATCATATGATAAATAATTTTTGGTGCCATAATAATTTTTTAGACATATTTACAGATGATCAAGGCTACCAATAAGAGTTATGTGTTTTACTTGTGTAGGCAGAAAGTGTATTAATATACAATGTTTGATCCTTGGTGTTGAAGTATTCCATAGTCCTTTGTGTTTGCCAGAAGATCATAGTTACTTGTACCAATATCAATTTTGGATAAAAGGAAGGAGGAAAGGGAAATGATAGTGCCCCGGCTTGAATATGGGGATTTATTTTTATTCATAATAAAAAATCCTCGTAAAATTGAAGAACTACAAATTGAATTGAAGAAGTAATATTTTGGAGAGTTTAGATAAATTCTTCAAATCTAATATATGTTGTTATAATATTTTCAAAATAATTTTTTTTTATTAATGATAACATTCATTTATCATTCTCTTCAAAAACACTATTTCATAAAACGTAGAAGATTTTTTTATTTTTTCCTCTACTTTCCTTCCTTCAAAGCCTTTCCTTTTTCCTCTACTTCAAACTCGCAAACAAAGTCGTAAACAATTAATATAAATAAAAATATAAAAGTCTTGTTATTTTTACTAAGAAGTCTTGTTATTAAAAGTAACAATTTTTAAATTTTCAAAAAATTGAACACATAATTTCCAATCATTCTATATTGGGTTCCATAACAAATACCTAAAGGATATATGTTATAGTGTACTCATATATTTTAAGGTTAAATAAATTTTTTATCCTTAAATATATAATAAATTTTAATTTTAGTCTCTAAAAAATAAAACATGTTTTTATCCCCGTAAAATCTTGTTTGTTTTTGGTCCCTAATGGGTGTAATTTTAACATGTTCTTGAACATAATAATAATCTGGACATGCAAGGGCTTGGTAATAATAAATGGACCTTTTTTTTAAGAAAATAAATGGGCATAACATGAACACAGCTTGAACATAAAAGTGACATAATTTTAATATTAATATGAACGTAAATTGGTCTGTAAAAACCAAAAACAAAACGAAAAAAATTTGTGAGAAAATAATATCTTATTTTAGTTGTTAGGGACTAAAATAAAAATTCGTTATATTTTTATGGACGAAAAACTTATTTATATTTTATCTCTCTCAAAGCAAGTGAGATAGCCAAGCAAAACTGTTTTGTTGTACCGAAAAATATGCTTAAAAATAAAGTATTTGAATTTATAATATATTTTTAGTTCATTGAATTTTTCCCTCAAAAAATAAAAAAGTTCATTGAATTTTATTTTAATGTTAACATTGTCTGCATCACTATATTCTAATTCCCCAATATATTCACGATCATATTATACTTGATAAGAATATATATATATATATATATATATATATATATATATATATATATATATATATATATATTATAAAATAT
>Ga0099826_10001291_pt1 | contig 14756 bp, 9 predicted proteins | sample Mtrugardesep15_FD_76830 | JGI IMG/M metagenome (GOLD analysis project Ga0099826, IMG submission 76830) | Root nodule microbial communities of legume samples collected from California, USA - M. trunc garden sep15 | ecosystem: Host-associated > Plants > Roots > Nodule | place: USA: California... | reverse complement strand
AGTTCGTTTTTTAGGACTTGTTTTTTAGTTTTGGTATTTTGATGACATTGGTTTGTATATTCGTATTTTGATGACATTAGTTTTCATTTCATTGAGATATTTTACTTTGTTTCATGGTAAAAAATGTTGGTTTAATTAAGTTGTGCATTTACGCCAATATTTGTATTGTGATTTGAACCATTATGCGTAAAAAAAAACAGGTACATATGTTGTGTTTTGTGTTTGAAACACATTACAGGTTTAGGAAATGAAGCTACTGCCTCTACTTTGGCTTCAGAAAACCTCGGTAGTTTACTGCCGAGGAAAACCTCGGTAGTTTACTGCCAAGAAAATCCTCAGTAGTTAACTGCAGTCGGGTTTCGTATTTCCTCGACAGTTAACTACCGAGGGGTATTTTGGTATTTTACTCGTGTTTCTCAGCCTAACAAGATATGTCAACAACAATTTTCTTAAGGTAAACTCTCGAGTTACAAAACTTTGATGTGTTGAATGCAGATATTTATCGTACCCGTATTTATACTTGCTTAATTTTGTGGATATTTACCCTATACATGTTCTCATACTCGTAATCATAATGTGGGTTTTTAACTTCTTTTTTTATGAGGGTATTGTTTACAAAAATATATAATATGCATATGTGTTGAATTTTCATCCCTAAATTTATTACATAATATCTACTCAATCTATTATTCATCGCATGGTTGAGATAGGAGAGAGAGGAGAGGAGAGAGGAATATGAGCACCTTGTTTGTTTTTTTACCGGTGCAAGCCTCACCCGATACACGTTGCATTCACTATAACACACTCATTTTTCGCACTCAAGTTCAAGTACCCATCTATGATGAAATAGTTGTTCGAATTGCAATTATATTATTTTATGAAATAAAATGAAGTTAAATAAACCATTGATATGTTTGTTCAATGTTATGTAGAAAAAAATTGTGTATGATGTATTTTGGAGAGGAGACTTTTTGGAGGGCAACTTGAATTGGCCATGGAAATCGAGGTCAACCAAGTCAACTTATTTGTCCGTTTCTAACATTATAATCGACTTGAGATTGATGTGATATTTGAGTATAAATTAATTAGTATAAAAATATATAGCATGATTAATTTATCAAAGACTTTCTTGATAATCTCATGCAAATTTGAATCCCGTGTATATTCAATAAAAGACGAATAATTAAACTTCAACAGTTTTGATGGCTTTTGTTGTCATTAAACAAAATAAATGGTCAAAATTTAAAATTATACTAGTGGTGATGTGATCATGTGTTAACATCTGGAACAAAGTTTGGCAATTTGGAAGCATGTTGAAATAGTCGTTGTTATTTTGCTTGCTCTCGATCATTACATCACTAATGACATATGCAACCATTATTATGTTTTCCATAGCTACTATTCATTATAATTATGTACTCGGTCGACCAAAAATTTTATACTAAATAATTTCATACAAATTATGAAAAAAAATATACAACAAATGCTAACAGGTGCTCTACCTAAAAGTCATATGTTAAAATTTGTAAAAGTTCAAACCTAAATCTTTTTTCAACGCAAAATTACTAATTTTAGATTCTTTAACGTGTCTTAAGGCATAAATTAGCAAGACACAAAATATTATAAATGACTGTAAGAAAATTATAACGATGTTAAATTAACTTTATATTAACCCTATTAATTATTAATTTATTTTTAGTATCAAAAACGTAATGTGGGTAAACATAATTTTGAAGTAATGTTCATAGTATTGATTAGAGTAGGCATTTAGAGAAGAAAAAAATTAACTTTTTTACAAACGCTTAGGATAGTGTATACTTTTGAAGTAATGTTCTTACCTTTTTGTTTTTCTTATCATTGTGAGAAGATGAAGTATTTTTCATTAGTCAAATTATGTTAAGATGAAAATACTCGTTTTAATTAGAATGAATTATAATAAAAGTATTAATATAATTAGGTAAACTATAAATAAATAAGATTATTGATGAAAAATGTCGATAGATTATTCTTGATAATAAACAATGACTAATAATTTGAGATGAACAAGTATTTTAAATATGATTCTTATAATATAATGAGACAAAAGGTAACACTGGTAAGTAGTATGTTATAATGTCCGTTTTTTTATAAAAGTATCTAATAATGTCCTTTCAACCGAGAGCACAAAAATAATTCACAATTTTTTATACAGTTCATATTTATTTTGTTTAATAATGTTCTTTTTGAGCTTTTATTTCATCTATATCTATTGCTAAAAAATACTCTCATCTATATATATATTTTTTTTAAGGAATATTCATCTATATCTAAATGCTTATGTGCATGCGCATATGTAGTGCAATTGTGTGCGTTCGTAAGAAAAAATAAATAAAAGAGTGTGCGTCTGTTATTAGATCCATACAAATTATTTCACCATTGTTTTTTTTTTTTTAAGGAATATTTCACCATTGTGGACAACACAAATTTGTGACTTAAATAGGAGTATTAAATATTGGAAAAGGTCCTTTTTCGTGTGGAAGAAAAAAAATATTCCCATCGTTATTGGATTACCTCCAGATCGATCATTTTATGTAATTAGCCAAACATCCATATATGTTAGCAGAAAAAAGGTTTCAGAAACGACTTTTCCGCCAAACATGATTCAACTTAATTAGAGGTACTGCATGCGGGAGATCTGATTTAAACAAAAATAATAATATTAGTTGACAAATTATTTTAAGTTAGGTAATCGTTAATTATTAGTTGACCCTTACTTTCAATTTAGGTAGTTAGTGGTTCAAATTACTTGATAATTTATTTGTTCAAAAATAAGTAAATTAACCAGATATTGCATTAAAAGGCTTCCGCTACTTTTCCACATTCATATGAGATAATGAATTGTTAAAAGGCTTATATAGTTTGAAATGATTCTCTAAAGTTTATTGCTAATGTATGGTTTTTGCATCTACCATGTACCATTCCATAAACCATGAAATGATATTGGTCAACATGCATTTTTTTTTTTTTTTCCTCATCGTCATTTTTCACTGCTGTAGGATTCCCTCAACTAATTAGTTTGTTTTCTAGCTGGCTTCCAAGCTGTCCATTTCTACGTATCATAGCTGACTCACTTGCCTTTTGTGGCCTTTCAAAGCTCTTGGTCAAATTAAAAGATCAATTGGGTCCAATTATAAGAAAAAAATATTCACTTTCTAGATTTATTATTATATATTTAGGGCTATGTTAAATATTAGACAAAAGCATTATATCAAAACAAATCCAATACATTACTACATTTCGTAACACGACTATATATTCAAGCATAGAAAGTATATGTTATGGTGTAAAAAGAAAGAAAAAAAAATTGAAATACAATGTACAATAGGGTCCAATCACAGTAGCTATATAAATCAGTACATAGTTGTAGAGTCGGGTATAACTGATGTGCAAGGAAAAATATGTACACTAAATTGTATCTAAAATAAATTTTTCATATATTGATGGATCGTTGTCATCACATTCAGCAAAAGCTGCGCGGCCAATGCTTTTGTTTGATAGGTCAAGAAACAAGCAACAAAGAACATGCATGGTGATAAGTGGCTTCCAGAATCCTTGACAAGAGAAAGTTGTATGAGAATGACAGGCCTCAAGCATTTTTCTCCTCCTAAAGATTAGTATTGTCACATCCTTGTTTGGTATTGGCGCAGAAACAATAGAAATATTCTTTCTCTAAGCAGTGTGAGTATATGTTTAGCCGAAAACTATGACAATCAATATTCCATTTCCATTGAAGAATAATATGGCTATTGTGTGGCAGATGGTGAAGGTAGTCCCTTAGCGTGTTGACTCTCCATCTCAAGAACCATCAAAGATTTTTGCCTCTGATATCTGTTTCTCTTGGCAGCTAATGCTGCAAACGAAACAATAAAAAGGTCAACAGATAACAGAGGGATCAAACATGAAAGAAAAAGAGATATAAGTCTATCAAAAAAAACATTTCTGTATCATCTCTCCATTTTTCTGTCCAAATGATTTCCTCTCATTTGTCACATCATTTCCCTTAAATTATAGGATTACAGCGAATGTAAAATTTGAGTCCTTATTTTTTCATCTTGGTCACAAATACACTTACTAACTCAAGGAATTTAGGTTGTAAGCTCAACCCCACAAATTAACTCAAAAAGCTCAAGTCTTATAAGAACTAATTAGATTATTCCCTTCGTCCACTTTTATAAGCACCTGAGAAAAAAATTGTTCCTATATACAAAACCCTTTTCAAACTACTAGATACATTTATTGTTTTTTTCCAAAATAAACCCTTCATATACCAATAAGTGTCTTGGAATATGAGTAGTCAATGTTAACCATATACATATGAAAAGGGTATTTTAGGTGCATCAAGACATAATTAGTATTTGTGGACAATGGGTCTGCTTTGTTAAGATGAATCTGGGTTTCTCGTTAGGTTTTCATTCCATGTTGGAATTTGGTTTTGGATCCAACTCAACCTCAAAAGCAGCTAATTATGCTGGGATTATTGAAACATTATAAATACTAACTTGGCCATATCTCTAGTCCATGTGGTATCTAATACTAACCCCATCCAAGAGCCAGGACCTTCATGCATCCATTTACTAAAGGATATATTATTAGAGGAAAAATAAAAAGGGAATATTTGGTAAACTACAGTTATGGAGAGAAGCTTTTGAATCATGTGATTTCTATTCAAGTACATGCAATATGCTTATTAAAAAAAAGTATATGTAATATGACAAGTATGAGATTTAAGCTTAGCAAGATGCATCCTAACACTGACTTGTTGGTGAAATTTAGAGATTATAGCATAAAACAGATCAAACAGTTAAATACCTATGGGAGTGAAGTTGTAATAATGCTTTATTGTACTGAATGTTGGGACAATAACTTGCCAATAAGATTGAAAGCAATGTTTTGCAGAGAGGAGAATGTTGGAATGGAAAAATAATCACACAAAAATGGATAAGTTTAAGAGTGAATGTAATAAGAGCAAAAGTGTTAAGGTTCACAAAGCTCAGTGTTAAAGATTAGTGGAGAAGTTGATTTGTTTGGCTCACACCAGACCAAATTCAGCATATGCAATTAGTGTCGTGACAATAAATCGACTATCAGTATTGCTCATAATCCAGTTCAGCATAGACCATTGAGATAGACCAACATAGGCTGGATTGTGGATTGATAACTAAAACCTAAATTCCTTCTGGGCATAGGCTAACAAATGTGTTAACAAAGAGCTTACCAATCCAAAGATTCAGCCAAACTTACTTCTAGGTTGGGAATGATAGATATCAATTCACCAACTTGAGGGGGACTGTTGTAATTATCATCTTATATTTTGTAATTATTTGTACAGATTGTATTTGACCCGTTAATCAGGCATGTTTAGTATAGCATAGTTTATTTAAACAATTAGTGATTGTACTCTCAATATATTTTTGAAATAAAATTCAGAAAAATATTTTCCATTTCCACATTAATCTTGAATTCATAATTACCTGTTAATTCATGAGGCAGAGCAAAGTCATAATCATTCCTTCTCCTCCTGATATAGATATAGACCAGCAGAACTATCAAACAGAAAACAAAAAGACTAGACACGCCTATTGCAATTTTCCCCTCAGTAGATAATTTGCCATTCTTCCAAAACATAGGACAAGCTGGCAGAGATGGTACACCACACAAACCTTTGTTGCCAGAGAGACTGCAAAAATACAAAACACAACAAATTGAAGACCAGAGAGATTATTTTTCATTGCAGAACAAAATTAAATTTAATTTCACTGTAAATAAAACAACCCTAGGAATGTATGTAACAACTTCTATGGTTCAACAATTCCCCAGCATCTGCGTAAAGCTGACAAGTTGGCAATGGTAATCATTTGATTTGTTCACTTAATAAAATATTTTCCAATAAAACGAAGGCGAAATCGCAACTATGCATGAGGCTGGGTTTAGCATTAAATGCTGATGACATATGATACAATGAGCCTAGGACGGCACTGCTTATTTAAGATAAGTGCCACCAATAGACCATCTCACACAAATACAAGAAAAACATAACAATGTCTATAAAGCATGCAGAAGGCAGTAATCAAATATTTCCATCAGAACACATTACACAGGCAGACATAGTAAAACTATCAGATAAAAGCGACATACTCAATGGCTCCGCCATGCACGCCAATTGAATAGAGCTCATCCGGCACTTGTCCTTTCAATAAGTTAGCATTCAATAGCCTGGCATGACAAAATGTATTAAAAAACAGAACGAAATAAGAATGGTCTGTTTTAAATAGAAACAAACAGAATGATAAACTGAAACTGATGGAAATGGAATAAATGACAAGCTCAGGAATCATTCGCTACACAAAATGAATGAAACAATACTACCTCTGTCCAAACATAAATCTCTTTTTAGTAAAGAAATAATGTCCGAAAATAAATATCGTTTTATTTTATCAAAGTAACATTAGTTCCTTTTTACAGGTATACCCCAAAATTAATATTGAGTTCATTGCTCCCAAACCATTATACTCCAATATACATTTATGAAAAATGACAACGATTAATACCCATTAGGTAACTTGGATAATTTTGCAAAAGTACACCAAATTTATTCATTATTGTTTTTCTTATTCTATGTGAAAAAACCTTAAGCAACTCATATTTATGGGATGAAGGGAGTATATGACAATGGATCAGATGAATCTACTTGCGAAAATATGGAAAGATAAATAATATTCTCGGAATTGAGAACACCACCCTATTGAGATGAGAACAAGCTCTCAACACCCAATCCCTACAATTGTCCACTACACACTTGTGATACTCCTCACACCCTCACTAACTTTATAATCACACCACCTCCTTTCCTACCCTCCAACAACTCCAAAGTGCCACCTGTCTGTTTAGTTATAATTTCCCATCTCCCTTCTAATCATTTCACTTCTATACTCACTGCACTTCTTCAAATGCCTATCAATACCACCTCCAATAAAATTCACCTTGTCCTCAAGATGAAAAGAATGCACCAGAGAAATAAAGTCTCCTGGGGTCCCATAACTTGAAGCATGATGACTAAGTCATGTGAGAAATCGAAGAAAATCCCCCAGGACCAGCGCTCTACTTTGGGTTGTATTTTTGGCAAAAAAATACAGGGCCTCCATGTTGCAGTAATAAGCATTAGTTTGTAAACTTCTTGATACTCCTTTAGATCCAAAGGTCAAACTTAAGCTAAACCAAGGGCAGCCCTATTCAAACCAAGGAAGATAATAGAGAACGGTAGGAAAGCTGAACTATTATATTACGACAGGATGTGTCATGTCCTATAAGTGGTTTGTACCAATTCCTCAACTCTCCCTGTGACAGCAATTGGGATGCGGTAGTTTTGATCTTGAGATACATTGAAGGTTTTCTTAAAAGAGCATTAGATTATGAGAATAGGCATCATACTGATATTATTGCTTACACTTATATTATATAGATAGGGCTAGTTGCCTAAGTGATAGGCAATCAAATTCACGATATTGTGTTCTAGTTGGAGGTAACCTTGTCATTTGGAAAAGCAAGAAGTAGAATTATTGTTGCTAGATTAAGTGCAAAGGTTGAGTATATAGAACACTGTGGCACTTACATGTAGTTAGAATATAAGAGTATATCTCAAAATATCTTTGATGTTATATTATAATATCTTAGTTTATCTCCTAGGATCAGTTTTTAATACTAGAGTATCTTAGATTATCTCCTAAGATAACACATTCAAAGTAACATGGCTGAAATACCCATATTCAAGTTGAAGTTCAGTAAAATAAGAGCGTACGAGTCTTATTTTTTACTAGCAAGCAACCATACACATTGCCTTTAATTTATGAGCAGATTAAACACAGAATTATTGACATTTTATCTAGAAGAAAGTTCTCTATGGAAAAAGTGTTACATCATTTGTGAATTCCAACCACCAACTGGAAATAATTGTTACTAAGTCGCTTTGAAGTCCATAAATATGTGACAAAATTGATGCATATAATATGATTGTACCAGCATGAAGGACAATGCAGTGAATTCCCTCTTTCGTTGTATTCATCAAGATGATTGTTTTTATTAGTTGTTCATATCTTATATTAGGACACTGGTGTAATTCAATGCCTTAAAATATGGGATCCAGTTTGCATGTATTGACTAATAAATATAAATTTTGGAAGCTAGGAGTCGATCTCCCGAACAATTCAGTTTCATCTTTCAATTCACTTACCTCAAGAAAAAGACAATTGTGATAAATATAAGGCTTTTTTTGTTGGTGCTAACCCTCCGGTTCCCAAAGGAAAAGGGCCCTGGTAATCCAGAGTTCGGCCAGGAGGTAAGTAAACTCTGACGAGGAATTGCTCCACCCAGGAATTGAACTCGGGTTCTCCCAAATGATTCGTCCTTTGGGGGAGCTCACTAACCACTTGAGCCCAATCACTTGGTTATAAATATAAGGCTTTTGTGAACAACTATCCTAAGAAATTAAAATGGCATTTACTACTTGCCTTGATTAAAAAGAAAGTATTAAATGCTTTTAATTTTCATATAATAGTTTCTAATTTTTATTCATTAATCTGTCTCTTAACTCCTAAGGTCACATTTTAACCGAACCCTTAATACAATGCAGTTGATACTTACACAAGCTGTAAACTTGAAGAAGCTATACTATCCGGAATGGAGCCTGATAACTGATTGTTGGACAAGTCCCTGAAGTATAAATTACAAATGAAACATGTAAAATATCAAATAAATTACATCATAATATTTTCACAAATAATACTATTGTCAAATAGTGGCTCCATAATTTACATACGCAAGAAAAAACATACAGAATGTGGATATATTATACTCCCTCCGGTCACTATTATAAGCAAATTTCTACTTTTTAGATTCATTCAATAAATGATGTATGTGGTCTACAATATAGACTACATCATTTATTAAATGAACTTATAATAGTGACCGGAGGGAGTATATCATAAAGTAATTATAGTTTCATTGCACGATTCAATTATATATCCATTTTGGTCTTCCATATATAAATGAATGAAAAATCAAATGGATCATTCAATTTCAATTTATGCCGTGAAATTTTGCTTTAAAATGACATCAAATTGATTCAAAAAGAATGGTATAGTTCTTAATCATCAACCGAAGACCATTATGAAAATTCTATTATATGGAGGACTGATGTTGTGTGGCATATACCTCATAAAATAACATAATGGACATTTTTAACTTCAGTATATAGTATAATGGGAAGAGTAAATGAAAGAAATATCTTATGAAATATAAATTTTCGGTGTATGTAAGGACTGATGAAGCATTTTATGAACTAATCAAATAAAGGACTCTAATCAATTCGGATTTGTGAAGCATTTTGCATATCATCTAAGAGAAACCTGAACTTACAGGTGTGTCAGGGATTTTTGACCGAGGCCGGGCGGTACTTCACCCACCAACAAATTAGAACTCAAGTTCCTGTAAAATTGAAATAGAAATTACTGGATAATAGAAACCAATATGAATGTGTCTGAAGATTGTCTAGGAAAACACATGCTGAATACATAATCTTAATCTTAATGAATTATAATAATCTATTACATTTGTATATGGGCATCAGGATCCAAAATCGAGGTCAACATTACTATAAAAAATGAATGCAGCTATGAGATTGAGACAAACAGTTGAATATTCAAGGAGGTCTAATGGTTATTAAGAATGGACACAAATCGTGAATATTGTTCATTCCTCAATTATAATGCAGAAAGTGATGATTCTGTGAATACAATTAACCACGTCAAAATGTAACCACTGAAGCCATCATAATGAAAGAACAAGTCTGATTGAAAGCATAAAAACCTTATCATTTCAAAATTGATTAATTCATTCTTTTCTGGTTAATGCAGTAAAAAGTTGTAAGTGAACTTAGAATTGTATGAGTTTATGATTATAGCAAGGCATATCAAGTTGACTCATTCAGAGTCACACAAATACACAAGCCTAACAAAAAGTGAGTCTGATATGAAGGTCAAGTTCAGTCACCAAATTTTCCAAAGTGACTGTGTTGTTGCTACTCATCTTCCCTTACTAATGCACTGTTTCAACTTCAAAGAAAACACAACTCGTGATCAAACCCTCACCCCTGTGAACCAGCAACCCACATGACCAAAGTGATATCTGTCCAGCAGATTCATCCATAAACCCAGCTGCATGACAATCATTTTCAGCAAATATGAGTCATGACCCAGCAATTCCAGGTCGTGATTCACAAAGGACAAAAACACGTGTCCCCATTACAGAATGTGTCAGTAAGTTCCGTTTGTGTCTGTTCTTTCAATTCACGTGCTTCGATTCTATTTTCATTTGCCGTTAGAAGGTTTGTGTGCCTGAGCATGTGAAAGGAAGGACTACCATGTTGTTCTTTGATATGGAATATTTTCCTAATGAAACACCCTTTTAAAAATTATTTTGGTATTAGGTGAACTCTTGTGAGCTTATGGAACTTCTATGAATACTCTCAAGTTCATTATTAAAGAAACTGAGATACAAAATAATAATGGCAAACTAGGACCACTGCAAGAACATAAAAAACACAGCGAAATTCAAATCAAGGGAAAATTTTATAGACCTTGACTAATAAGCATACAATCACACATATTACTACATGTTAACCTCAAAACATCTAACAATGAGAAAGATTACAAGCATATGTTAACATTTTGGCTACTGATACTTACAGGCTTACCAAGTCCGACAAAAGACTAATCTGGTCACTTATGAACCCTTTCAAACCTTGACTGCCCAAATCTCTGGAATGAAAATTGATATAAAGTCAAGGCTTAGGAGATGAAAAAAAATTGTTGTCTGAACAAGAATAAAAAATTGCAATTTCCACCTTTTTATTTATTTACTTATGTTTCAGAAATTCAAATATGCATTTGTGGAATGGAAAATAAATCCATGTTCACTACCTACCAAAACTTTTTAGGAAAAGAGAGCTGCTGATAGGTTGATTGCAGAATAGGAAAATAATATCTGTAGTTTTGTATAAAAAAGAATAAGAACCATTTCTGATATTGACAACAAGATATCACGAGTCTTTTAGATTCACCCACAATGTGTAAATTTAGCACATGGGACCTACCCAACTATTAACCTTACACATAAAAAAGTTTAGCAATTATTAAGAGACTTTTAAGTGAGATTCCTACCATACATAGCAGCACTACTAATCATCTTATCTTAATAAAACCAATTACAAGCTCAAATGCGTAACTAAGCAGAATTAATGCAAAGGAATACTTACATTTGACTTATGACAAGAGCAGTATTATCCTTACTCATACGACATGTAACTCCCTCCCAAGCATCCCAATTAGTAGGTGCACAAGGATCACCATTCCAACCCATTCTTTCAGGAACCCTAAGTGAATCCTTCAAAGCTTTCATTGCAATCACTGCACCCAAAAATTTAAATTGTAGGAATAAAATGGATTACCCAAAAAAATGAAAGGAAACACATAACATCTAAATAATCCGTAACTATATTTGTACAAAATTCATAATCATGATTCCCTAACAAAAATTCCCATTTCTATTGACAAACAAATTGATGACATCAATTCAAAATTACACATACAAACAATTATTATCAAGTTACCAAAAGAAGAAATCAAAAATCAAGAATAATTTTAAGCAATAAAGTTCCCAAATTTGCATAAAACATATAGAAAAAGTAAACAACAATTCCATTCCAAATATAATCATCCAACAAAGAACACACACCTTGTTGAGGAACAGTAGAAGGGTCACCAGGAACCAAAGCATAATTCTCAATCCCACAAATTATGGGTGCACCAACAACCCCAACAAGCTTCACACTCAACGAACTGCTACTCAAATTCTTCACTGTGTGATGCCAAGTAAACGCAGCTAAACCCCCAACTTGTTTGTAAATATCTACTCTAGTCAAATTATCACCATTGATGAACACATCAAACACCCTCTCCCCCACTTTCCTCACTCGATCTTCGATCTCCGCGAAATGCAGCCACACAAGATAATCCAGCTTAGCATCCACGTTTAATTCATACTCCAACACTCCACCACCTTCCTCTGCAGTTTCTGCTGTAGTCGCCGCCGTCTGGTAAAGCTTCGCCGGAAAGTAATTCGGTTTCTGATCAGTTCCAGCAATGTTTCTCCTCGTAGAAACCGCAACTACCTTGTTCCCTCCGATTCGGTAGCCTAAATCTGACTGCCAAGACCTACCGAACCGGTCATCATCGTTGGTGAAACCCGGACCCCACTGATTCGAACCGCAAGAGACTCTACCATAGTTAACAAGTATGGTATCATTGTTACCAATGGAAGCTGAATCGTAAGAAGCGGGATCAACGGCGAAAAGCTCTATGGAAGAAACAACGGGAGGATCAGTGGCGAAGCTGTAGAAGCAGATTAGTACATCTTCTTGTTCTTTAAACGAAGCGAATAAGTCGGAGTAAGCACCGTCACGAGCGAGGTTTTGAGGCCAGGGAGAACGCCAGGAGAAGACGACAGTGCCGCTGACGGAGACGTCAAAGGAAGGAGGATGTGATTTGCCGTCGTAGTTGTCGTAGACGACGAAGGTACGAATGAGATAGCGTGAGGAGGTGGAGGAAGGGATGGAGTAGCAGTTTTTTTTGCCGGAGGAGATAGGGAAGAAGCGGAGAGTTTTTTCGTGGTGGTGATGGAAATGGAGTGGTTCAGAGACGAAGCCGGTGGTGCCGCCGGTGAAGAAACGGTCGGAGAGCCAAGTAGTGTTGAATGAGTCGGTGGTGTTAGTTGGAGTGCCGCAGTCAATGTGGTAAGAGATACCTGCGAATGAATGAATGATGAATATTATATTAGTATTTAAGTTAGTTAGAGGAGAGAGAAAGTTTTGAAAGGTGGTTTGCTTACCGTATGGGAGAGCGGTGGAAACGGTGGTGAGTATGGAGAAGAAGAGAAGGAGAGTGAGAGGCATTGTGTGTGTGGATTGGGAGTATGGTTGAGGAGACATAAAGGGTAAGTGAGAAGTGAGTGGGGACCAAGTTTTTAAAGAGAAACTGACAAGTTGGTAATGTAATAAAAATGGAAACAAGAAGTAGGATAGGAGAGTGTGTTCTGGCGTGAGAAGGGGAGAAGAAATGAATGAAGGAGTGGTAAATTAGTTGTTTTTAGTTACTTCCCTGTGTGTTCAAGTATAGTCTACTGTACAGTTGGACACGTGAGTGAATCACGGACGGCGGTATTAGTAAAGGTTTTTTTTATGATTGCTGTTAGCACAGTTGAGAGTATAATAAAGTAGGCAAATCATTCGATTCAACCTCTGTTTCTTGTTTTTTTTTAGGAAAAAAGATAGGCTTAATTGTACTTTTGGACCCTTATCTTTTTAAAAATTGCGGTTATGGACCCCTAACTAATTTAAATACAAAACAGCCCCTTATGTTTTGATTCTTTGGTAGTTTTGGACCCCCAGTCCATTGTTGACTCGGTCAACGCTGACATGACACCTTAAGTGAGGTGTCACATGTCATTTTTTTTATTTTTTTTGTCTTGGAGGTCCAAAACTGCTAAAGAATCAAAACATAGGGGGTTGTTTTGTATTTAAATTAGTTAAGGGTCCATAACCGCAACTTTTGGAAAGATAGGGGTCCAAAAGTGCAATTAAGCCAAAAAAATACACTTGTTGGGTTGAGATTTGTCGTGTAGCCGATGGGTGTAAAGCTCTATTTTTTTATTATTTATTTATTTTATCGAGTTTAATGTTTTTTTTATATATTTTATTTGAATAATTGCGGTGTATAGGTTTTTGACTTGTGTTAGTAATATTAGTAGTTTATAAAAATATTACTAGTGAAAGAATAAAATTAAAATAGAATAATGAGGCAGTAAGGGCAGTTTTGGAATGAGAAGAATTTATTTAGGTTAAAGAATATAAAGGGTAGAGAATAGAAAGTCAGAACACGTGAAAACAATTTTTGGGAGAAAAAGAGAAAAATGAGATGTCAGAGAAGAGAAAGCTTGTAGGTTTCAGAATTCAATCAATCTAAGGTAAGGGTGAGACTAACCTTTTTTAATCATAAGCATATAATTTCTGAAAAGGGTTTAATCATGTTGTTGTTTGTTGAATTTCATTGGTGTTATAAAAGTTAGATTAAATTCAATCAAAATTGTTGAAATTGTATGCAATCCCATGAACTAATGTAAGAAAATGATGTCTAGGTTGTAGAATAACAGTAAGTAATGTTTCCTATCAATTTTGGGGTTTGGGTTGTCAAAATTGGGGTTTTGGAGTGAGAACAGAGATCTGTTCATAAACCTGTCTGTCGTCGCTCGCCACGGCGAGTGCTCAAACTCGCCTAGCGAGTAGAAGTCATCGCTCGTCCAGCGAGTGATCTTGCTCGCCTAGCGAGTGGTCCATATGCGAGCTCGCCACAACGAGTAGTTGTGCTCTCCTCGCGAGTTGTTCAGTAGCAGACTGCCTGTTTTGCGTTCTTGTGACTTTTTCACACGTTTCTGTTTTGAGTCGGACTTTGTCATAAACATGAAAATTGTTGATAACTGATTTATCTTTCTAGTGGTTTTGAGTTGATGTGCAAATCTTTTGTGGTTGATTTAATATGATTTTATGATGTTGTTGCATTTAAGTTGTGTCATTGCATAAGCATTGTCAAGCGAAGGGGGCTGTAGCCTGT
>Ga0099826_10001290_pt1 | contig 14756 bp, 6 predicted proteins | sample Mtrugardesep15_FD_76830 | JGI IMG/M metagenome (GOLD analysis project Ga0099826, IMG submission 76830) | Root nodule microbial communities of legume samples collected from California, USA - M. trunc garden sep15 | ecosystem: Host-associated > Plants > Roots > Nodule | place: USA: California... | reverse complement strand
TATGTGTTTATTTGTTTACGTGAACTATTTTTAAACCTCAGAAAATTACATAGAATGTTTGAGGTATTAACCCTTTCATTTGATGTGCAAGAATTATAGATGATTAAATTTCCCAAACTCTGCTATTTTACTAAAAAATAGAGCAACCGTGACACATTATGTAAATTGAAATTTGAATATTGGTAAGGACAATATGTAATATAGAGATCGAGATTCAAACTTCAAACAATCTATTTTCACGTTTAAAATGTGTGAGCTCCAACCATTAAAGTATATAAAATAGGTAAAAAATAAACCGCATGATTTAAAAAAATAAAAGGAAGAATATAGAGAGAAGGAAAGGAAAAAGGAGGCGTGAAAGTGAAAAAAGGAGTGGCAGGTGGGGACCACAATGGTCAAGAGTAAAGTTATGATAAGACAGAAAAGTTAAGACCAAAAAGACCAACGAAAACGCAACATCACAAGCCGTGTAGAGTATGGTGACGACGGAGGAGGACCACCTTCACTGGATTTTCCTCGTTTAAGGAATCTTAATTCCGGTCACAGCCACAGTAATGATATTCCAGATATTTTATTATTTCAATTTTTTCCCGTTCAAAATCAAATTCGGCGTCTCTAGCATAGTCCACGGTCAACACTCAATATCTTGTACCACATTTTCTCCTTAACTTGAGGCTCACATTTTTTCTCAATTAATTTTTTACCATAATTGTTTCTCAATTAAATAATCAATTTCTTTTTTGTAGTGGCAGAGATTTAAACACCAGACCTTGCATATTTTATGCATTGTCCCAATCAACTGAGATAAGCTCACGAGGACCAATTAAATAATCAATTAATCTCATACAATAAGTGTAAAAAGTTGTCAAATTATAAATTTAACACAAATTATAAAATATAATAAAAAAATATTATTCATCAACGTTTAACCAAGATAACTAAGCCATCATAACATGACAAATCAAAGTTTAAATTCCAACAAGAGATACCACATTCAGTATCTGAGCCATTTTAAAGAGAAAAATCACAGAGACTTTAGTGTATTTTCTATCTGAGAGAAAAATGCAAAAATGAGAGTAATAAGAGTTACATAGATGCAGTCCCGTGAGCATAGCTCAGTTGATAGGACAATGCATTATTATATGCAGGGGCCGAGGTTCGAACCTCGGACACCCCACTTATTCACCTTATAAAGCGAATTCTAGCCATTAAGCTTTCTGACCAAAAAAAGAAGGAGTTACATAGATGCAAAATCACCATTCTAAATTAAAGTCATTGAATCATAATCCTTAACATACCTCAAATAAGATTAAAAGTCATTGAATCACAATCCTTAACATTCCTCGGATAAGATTAATTTGATCATATAGAACCTATAAAAAAATATAATTATTTACATATGTCGGTTTGATAGGTGTAAAAGCCATTTTTTTTAGTGGTGGAGTCAATAAATTTTAGATGAAAGACTTAAAAAAAACCTTATCCTCAACTATTCAAAAAGTTCTTAACATATTATTTTTTTCAAGTAGTCTAGCAATTAGAGATATTTATCGATTTTTATTGCCAAATAATCTAATGACTAGAGATACTCACCATGAATAAGTGGGGTGTTCGAAATCCGAACGTCAACTGATACATATATTATATATTATCCCTTATCAAGTGAGCTACAGTCACAGGAACACATATCAATTTTTTTGGGTAGTGAGTATATCGAATTTGACACCAATATACACAAGAGATGCATTATCATATCCAATATAATTTTTTAGTGTCAGAAAAAAAATCCAATATCATTTAAAAAAATTAAATCTAAGATCAAATTGGCGTGTCTAGCAAGATAGTCAGTCCTCGGTCAACGCTCAACATCTTCTTGTATCGCATTTCCTCCCTAAGCTAGCTCACAATTTTTTCAATTAAATAATCAATTAATTAATATTTTACCATAAGTTTAACACAAATTACAACAGTAAGAAAACACAAATTACAAAGTGTAATATAACAATAAAAATATTATTTATTCCTTAAAAAAATAAAAATATTATTTATCAACATTTGATGGGTTTGACTAAAAAAGATAGACTATCTTGTACCAAAAAAAAAAGAAAGATAGACTATCACAATATAACAAATCAGTTTAATCACCAGGAAAATTACAACGACTTTAGTGTAAATTTTTGTATTCTATCCCAAAATAAAAAAAGAAAGAAAAATAATAAACAGGATGAGACGGTAAGAGTAATATAAAAGATAGATAAACACAAAGTCATTGGTCAAAATATAAAATAACTCCTGTCCTCAAGAAACTTCACCATTTATCACTGTCTTCGTGAAGGAAATCAGTGCGCCGACTTCATGGCGAAGCTTGGGGCCAACTCCAATGAAGATCTTTCAACTCATGCTACTCCTCCGAGCGACCTTCTCCCTTTGATTAGAAGCGACGCCATGGGAACCATCTTCCCAAGAGCTTAGACTTTCTTTTTCTGTCTTTTTGTTTCTTATGTTTCTGTTTTTGCTGTTTTTCTTTAGCTTTGTAACCAAAAAAAAGAAGTCATTGATACGTCATAAAGTCATTAAATCCAACTCCCGACACACCTAAAATAAAATTAGTTCGAACAAATAGAATTTATATATATTTTTTATTTATATGTCGGTTTGATAGGTCTAAACGTAACTTTTTTTTGTTGGTAGAATTTACCAATTTCATACGAAAGACTTAAAAAAACGGTTAACCTTTAACTATTTAGAAAATCATTAGTATATCGAATTTGACATCGACACACGAGAGAATCATTATCATATTCAATATAATTCTTTAAAAATACCCCCTAATAATGTATTTGATCAATATATAAAGAAGATACATCAGTTAATTAATGAACTTATAATGTTATTTTTTGCTTATAAATGTGATAAGAATCTGAGATCAAATTGATGAAACCATCAAATTATAGTTCAATTACTAACAAATAAGCTAGATGATTAATAAATAAATAGAAATGTATTAACAAATTAAACAATAAATTCACGTAAAAAAATAAAAAAAATACAATGATTCAACCATTGAGAATACATTGTTAATACACCTAAAAATATGACAATGTAAAAAAGAAATTCACCTAAAAAAAATGTATTAACAAAGTAACAAAAAAATTCACCTAAATTTTCATATTAGTTTTTACTTTAACCGGTTTAATCAGCCATTTTAGTCCCTTTTTTATTTAAGAGAATGTTAACCAGTGTCTTTGGGACATTGGTTAAACACCAAATGAAGTAAGTTTTGATTAAAAAGTAATGTAATTATTACTTGATAAAAAGTGACAGCTTATAATTTCAAGACAAAAATTCTATTTATGTGTCTCAGGACACCGGTTAACAAAACCCTTTTATTTACACCGATTCGCCATTCCTACTACAGCCGAAGGTCACCAAGTTCGTCATTTTTTTTTTACTCTTTTCAACAAGTAAACAAACAATACTATAATTAATTAACGAGTTTTAGTCTAAAAATTAGTATTAAAAAAGTAATTAATTAGCTCTAAAGAAATTGCTTTGATTGTTCCTTTTTCAAAACCGAAACACGCGTGGCTTAACACGCAAACGTTTCTCGTTTTAGTTTCATTCCATTCTTCACAGTTTCACACACGCTCCTCTCTTTCTTCAAAATCCCTTAAATTCACCCTTTCTCATTTCATCTTCATCTTCATTCACACACTTTCTCTCTCTACCTTCTTTCTCTCTCTAGAAGAAGACTCTAACAAGAACGTGATGAATTCCGAATCCTCTCCCGAAACGGCGTCGTACTGGTGCTACAGTTGCACACGCCTCATCAATCTATCAGATCACACCCTCATCGTTTGTCCTCACTGCGATAACGGTTTCGTTGAAGAGATCGCCGCCGGCGAGTCACCGCATCACCGTCTCAGTCCTTTCCCCGCCGACACCGTTTCTTCTCGTCGTCAAGGCTTCCGCCGACGCCGTCGTGACGCTGGTAGTCGTTCACCTTTCAATCCTGTCATCGTTCTTCGTGGAGCCGGTGAGGATGGAGTCGGAGAAGACGGCGCTGGTTCTGGTGGTAGCGCTTTTGAACTTTTCTACGATGACGGTGATGGTTCGGGGTTACGTCCGCTTCCACCGACGGTTTCGGAGTTTTTGCTTGGATCTGGATTTGATCGGTTGTTGGAGCAGTTTTCTCAGATCGAGATGAACGGTTTTGGACGGCCGGAGAATCCACCGGCGTCAAAAGCGGCGATTGAGTCGATGCCGACGGTTGAGATCTGTGAAGAACACGTCAGTTGTGAATTACACTGCGCCGTTTGCAAAGAAGAGTTTGAGCTACACGCGGAGGCGCGTGAGTTACCTTGCAAGCATTTATACCATTCTGATTGCATTCTTCCATGGCTGACAGTGAGAAACTCGTGCCCGGTGTGCCGTCATGAGCTTCCTTCTGATCTCAACAATCCTCTTGAAACTAGGGTTTCTGGTCAAATTGATGAAGAAGCGATCGGGTTAACAATATGGAGGTTACCCGGTGGAGGATTCGCTGTTGGGAGATTCTCCGGTGGAAGAAGTGCCGGTGAGAGTCATTTTCCGGTTGTTTATACCGAGATGGATGGTGGGCTCAATGCCGCGAACGGTGGCACAGCTCCGAGGAGAATATCTAGAACAGTTAGAGCTCATAGGGTTAGGGAAAGTCATGGAATTGGAAGAGTTTTTCGGAATTTTTTCTCATTCTTTGGGAGAATTGGTTCTAGGTCAAATTCATCAAATTCGGCTTCTGAGAATGTTGCTTCTGTGAGCAGAAGCCGTAGCTTAGTGAATTCAATGTTCAATAGAAACTCGCGGCGACGTAGGAGAGCTTTGGAGTTGGAAGATTGATTCTATTGTAATAGCATTGACATTGCAATTTTGCAAAAAAAATACATTTTTTCTTTTGTTTTTTTGATTTTCAGTTAAGTGATTCTCAGATTATTCATATTGTAAATAGGTTGTAATTAGCAACTATAGAAGCAAGTTTGGTTTTCACATCTCTGTGGAGACTCATTTGGTTTTATTGAAACTCAAATTCAAATTCAAAATCAAAATCAATAGATGCTGTGCTTTTTGCTTGTTGGTCATTGAAAGCTGCAATTTGAAACTTGAGAACTGAGAAAGGTAGAATACTTTGGCTTTTGTATTTTCTGGTTGGCACCAGCTGTTTATGGCAGTTGACTGGACATACATTAGGGTAAAGCAGAATGATGCTTTATTCCTTATGAACTTAATTATTTGATTTGTTTATAGAATTATAATCATGTTAATCACAAGCTATTTGTGAGAATTCTTTTAATATTGTGTTTTTTGAGATGCCAATCTCAACTTGCACCATGAATATGCTTTGATTTTGTCTATATGCTGATGATAGTAAGATACACAAGTCACTTAATTTAACCTCTTTTCTATTCTCTTGAAAGTTATTGAGAAGATAGCATAAACCAGATAGATATGAAATGAAATGCAATGTTTTGTGTCCTTATGCAGGATTTTCATGATTACTGTTTGAGTTTGGAATTGGTTTGGTTGCACCATGATTTGATTAATGGGATCATGGTCATTCTTGCTTGATAATAGAGTTTGCCTCTAGGCTGTATCTTCTGTTCATGAATTCCTCTAGCCAACATTTACTCCTAGCAACATCTAGTTGTCAAAAGATAAAGGCTATCTTTTTTAAGTTCCTTTGTCAAGTTATCTCTATTCTCTACAGTTTTTGGTCTGATGTTTGTGCTCTTTTTGTTAACTGTTTACATGTTAGAAAACTACCAAAAGTTGTCGGTATACCATTTTTTGGTTGATTGTTGGAGTTTAATGTCTTTCTAGCACTTCAAACTGAGTGTGCAATTATGAATTTTGGCACGTCCTGTTTGAGTTGTAAGTTTCATGATCAATAATCAAAGCATTACTACAATGATATTTTCTTCATGATTGAAACACATCCCTAAGTCCACCTCGAAGAATAATAGTTGAGAATTAGCACTCTTCAGGTTGGGGTGATGCCATAGACTCGACATGGGTCATATCCATGGCACTTGATGGAAAATGAAGTGAAACACCTTAAGACTGAATGAGAAAAAGGAAGTTGCTTTTTGACTAATATTAAGAAGTGCGTATGACTCCAATCAAGAAGAGAAGTTTGGAGCAAATTAGTTGCTGAATTTAACCATGAAATGATAATTGTGTTGAAACAATGTATGCTATCAAGTATAAATGAGCACAGAAAGGTAGCATTCTCCCTTGGAATGCGAATTACCAAACTTGGTGAGACCAAACATTAATCTCACCTGACTATTCAAACACTTTGAAGTAGTTGAGCAGAAACGGGTTAACAAGTTAGAATGTGAATATGAGTCTCAACTTAAATTACCATTGTTAAGTTTGTCGATTCTAATGCATCTCACACAATGATACACTTGCAATTTATAATGTATTCCGTTATAAGTTTGCCTTGTTTTTAGTTGCTTACATATGAGAAAGAAATGTATCCCAACTTCCATTTGATGTTCAGAGAAACGAGGTTGTAGAAAGTCCTAAATTAAGTATTTGATAACGATATAAGCAAGCTTATCCGGATTAATTTAATAGCCCATGTGTCACCTGATAAAAAATTGTGTCAACTTGTTGAGAAAGGAATGTATGGCTTGTTTAAGAAGGTGACAGAAGTTCTATTAGAAGAAAAAATAATGGATAAGGATTAGGGTGATGTTTCAAACAGTGACTGGAGAATATGTGACACAATCAAAAGGATTCTGAAGACAAAAATATAAGAGTTCGGTAGAGCTTCTGTATAAAAAAAACTCTAATTTTTTTTGGCAACAAAAGGGAAAAATAAATAAAACTCCAATTGTTATACTGTCGCCAGTTCAAAGATCTGAGATATACACATCAATTTGATGAAACAACTTTTTTGAGCTTGCTTGCTTATATTATGTGCTAAATTTTGATTTTGACAGGATGACATTTGATTATTTTAAGTTAATTGGACAACAAAACATCTAATTTGGCACATGAGTTCATGTTATTGCCATTCCATTCATAGTAGATAGTGAGATTGACCCTTAGATTAATCGATCTTTAAACCAAATACTGTGTTTAAAAAAATAATATGAATTCTCTTTGATAAGTGGACATAAGTTTATTTTACTAAATTATATTAATTGTAATAGGGCGAGAATAAGCTAAATCAGTTAGTAGGGGCCTACGATCTAATCTATATTAGGCTAAACAGTAAATAAATAATATAATTGCTATTATTGTATTAGAGGTTAATGAGTTGGATCCAAATTTGGTTTAGGATGGCGTAATTTGATCTATGTAGCCGACCTCACTTAGTGGGATAAGGCTTGGTTGTTGTTGTATTATTATATTAAGTTGTGTTTTGGGTTAAAAAAAAAATTGCTATCATTTTTTAAGTATACTATATACGACAATGCGGCAAAATACTATCAATGAAGTACATATTTTTGAATTCCTTCAAATAATAGATATTACACATTCTACGTCTCATGTCATAACTACACACTGGTGTCAAACATATATGTTTATGAGTATTTTTTGGCTTAAGGAAAGTAAACAAAATTTGAAACACAAATCAATGTTTAACTAGTGAGATGACGGGAGTCTGAACAAATTAATAGGTAGACTAACAAATTTGATGGTTGAATTTAAAAAATGTCTCCGAGCAAACTCAGATTTTATGTCGAATTGTTGAGATATTAAAAGACTTGAAATAAAAATGATATTTGAATAAAAAAAATTGAAAGAAAAAAGTTTAAAGTTAAAAGACTGAAATGTAAATGACATGAAAATTAAATTACCGTAGTTAAAAAAAGGCTTGGATGATATGACAAAAGTAAAGGAATTTAAAGACAATGTTCTGAAAGATAAATTTGTTGAAAACGTACAATATTTTGATTTGAAATTATATTAATTTAAAGAAATGCAAAAGATGGTGGAAAGTTTACTTAAAACTCTAGTAAGCTTGAGTATGATTCTGGTTAGGAGTAGACTTTATAAATTAATTATCTAACCATTTGTTCTTCGTGAAAACTTTTATTCAGAGAAAGGAAGCAAAGTAACCGCCACTTTAGTGACATACCACAATCATGACAGTTATTTTGCTGAGCTATTTTCAATAAATCGTGCGTTGTGAGTCGACACATGCCCCAAATTTGTTCTTCGTTGACTGATATTTCGTCAATTGGAGTCTTAGCATGAGCTAAAAGACCCATTTATCCACTACCCGTATTGATAAGGAGAGTGCTTGAGGTTCATCGTGTTATTTGGTTGTGCCTTGCAAATTATCTTATGTGTCGATTTCTCAATTATTGTAGAATTCTTCTGTGTTTTGTTCAAAAGTTTGACTTTATGTTGACTTGCAACCTTCTTCGACAAGTTGTAAAATGTATTCAACAACATCTATTCAAATTAGTTGACTATTATGTGAAATTATGCATATTGAATTCCCTACAAAGTTGATGTAATGTGTCACAATGAGAGTATGAAGAGAACCACATGCATAATTTTTCTTTTTAATATTTAAAAATGAGTTATTTAATTTAAAAACTCACATTTTTTCTTCTAAAAAACGTAAGATAAAACTCACACACACTAAGTACTGTGAAGAGGAGTAACTGATGTTTCAAAATGTGAATGATTTAAAATATTAAGGATGAATATCAGGAGATCATATATGAATTTAACTCTCACGCTACTTTTAATCTCATTGAAGGAGTTCCTCCAACTCATAATTATGCTTCTATTGTTGATTATATTGTGAGCTTCAAATGTCTCTTAAAAAATATTCATCTCTCATACCTTACGTGAAGGGAGTTCAAGCGTCGATTGGTTAGTTAACTTTACTTCCATGAATGGCAATTTTACCATTCTCTTTGACGAGTCCCTTTGGTAAATACAACAATACTATGAGGATGAAGTCGTTAAGAGTGGTACAAATCTTCTCCTGCCCTTTTTGTGCGGCTACTTAATTTGCCTTAATATAAACCATTCACTTGTGCTATTGCATGCGATTGTGAGTGTTTGAATGATCAAGATCTGCGTTGGATCATCACCACCGACCATGACCTAAATGACCGACCATGGTCCAGATGACCACCGATTCATTAAGAGTGTAATTTTTTTCCTATCTTTTTCTTTTCCTATATTAAATTAAATAAGTGAAAAAAAATTGCAATTAAACTTCATAATTTTTTCACTTTCATTTTTGGTTTACAAACAACATTTCCCATTCCGTCACTATATACCCCACCGCATCACACCACACGAACAACGTAGAAACTAACAAAGCAACGCCTTAACTTTACTATACACTACAAACAAAGTACACAACTTCTTTCCATTCTCAGCTACACTCCATTCTTATTTTCGTGTAAGTATTTTCAAAGCGTCGCTTTCTTACCTTAATTGTCACTGTTTTCGTAACTGTACAATGTTTTTTTGATGCTGTGAAAACTAGAACAGTCCAGAAACATGAACCAAAGAGTAGTTAAATTAGCTTATGCCATTAAATATTCATATATAAATGCACTATCTTGGATTAATGACTGAAATTTGATGATATTCTCAGCACATGAAGAGCTATGTTGTGGTTTTAATTTTGTTGGCTGTAGTTATTTTTCTCCCTTATTATTGGTGATTGTGTTTTTCCTATTTCTATTTACTCTTCAGGTATACATTATGATATTTAGTGTCTTCAAAGTTTGAGAACTTGTCTGAAATTGTTTTTTTTTTTGTACAATTTGCATTTTCGTTTATCATCGATGAATTTTTTGCATCTAAATATAATTTTCAAAGATAGACGGCAAGAGTCCCGTATTAGATGAAAAGCCTGAAATTGTGTTTACAATTGGTGGTTAATCCTCACCTTACATGAACCGTTTTGTAAGGGAGAGTTAAACTCAACCCAAATTCTAAGACGACATCATAGCTTATCAATGGTCCATTATGCCATTGCCACTTGCTATGAGGCCACTCGGATCATGCTCTAGATGTCTGGTCCTATGCGTAAGGGGGGTTAGTCATCATCTTATAAGGCGGTGTTGTAAGAATAGATTTGTTTAGCTTTAAAGTGTAGTTTTGCATGCTATGTATGTATGTTGATGAAGCCAATTATCTATTTGTAGGCCGGTGTTGCAAGAATAGATCCGTATAGCTATGAAGTGTAGTTTTGTAAGCAATGTTTGCAGCTTAATGAAGCCAATTATCCATTTGTTAGCTGGTGCTGTAAGAATAGATTTGTTTAGCTTTAAATCGTAGTTTTGCACGCAATGTATGTATGTTGATGAAGCCAATAATCTATTTGTAGGCCAGTTTAGCAAGACTAGATCCGTATAGCTAGAGAAATGATATTTGTACAACCATTTTATGACAACTTTTGAACAACTCTCTCTCATACTCAGATCATGTGTTTACTCTCTTTCTTCCTTTTTTTCTTTCTATTGTTGTTGACCAATACGAAGAGAGAAAACGAAGGTTGTCACCAAATGGTTGTAAAAATATCATTACTCATGTTTGTATAGCTTAATGAAGCCAATTATCCATTTGTAAGCCGGTGTTGTAAGAATAGATTCGTTTAGCTTTAACACGTAGTTTTGCACGCAATGTATGTATGTTGATGAAGCCAATTGTCTATTGTAGGCCGGTTTTGCAAGAATAGATCCGTATAGCTATGAAGTGTAGTTATGTAAGCAATGTTTGTAGCTTAATGAAGGCAATTGTCCATTTGTAAGCCGGTGTTGTAAAAATAGATTCATTTAGCTTTAATGCGTAGTTTTGGACGCAATGTACGTATGTTGATGAAGCCAATTGTCTATTTATAGAAAAGTTAGTCAAGACCAGGTGCTAAAGGTCGGATTTGCTTCAAAAGTGAAAATGGTTTTTGTTATGATTAATCATTAATATGTTAAAGTTTTGCAACTTCGGAGTTGCGTGTCTGGAAATCTGTAGAGTTGCGTGTCTGAAAATCTGTAGAGTTGCGTGTCTGAAAGAGTTGCGTGTTCCTTGAATGGATATAATCAGTTCAATAAATTTTGATGCTTTAAAATATCAATCACCAAAATTATTTTGATAAGCGTATCCTGGTGTAATAAATTAAAGGTGTAATACTTGCAGGTTGTGTTGTTATCAATTTTCGGCTGAAGTCATGAGTTTTGCTTTTCGAGGGAGTAGGGGAGATATTGAAAACGGATTTTCAGAATATGTTCCTGAGAGAACCTCAACGGTATGCTTACTTATTATTGTTTATGTGCGTTGATACTTGATGTTAGTCTTTGTACAACGTGCTTTTTTTTTTCTTTCATATAGCTCAGACTGTACATAGTTAGATTGTGATTCTTATGCTGCTCTTTTTTGCCTCAGCGGGTTCATCCATCTCGGCCAGTCCATAGCAATTGGCTAGTTTTTCTTTTTGCAGGTGAGCAGGGTCTACATGGATTAATTTATTTGAGTTTATCTACTGACATAAACACTTGCCAAACTGTTTTCGAGAACTTATGGAAACAACTTATGATTTGCTCATTAGCGTTTTCAGTTTGTTTCCATAAACTTTCCAGGATAACTTATGAAAACAATTCATAGCTTATATGAAAATAATTTGACTTTATTTTATTTTCATTATAGAAATAGCTTATGCATAGCATTTATACGATAAGTGCTTAATTAAGTTGTTTATCTGAACATGGCCCTAATGCTTTATTGCTTCATATATGTAGAATCTCAATGGATATTTGACTTACTCATACTATTTTTGCAGTTATTATGATATTCGTGATATTATACTCCCCTCAGATGTTATATTACTTTTTGGTAAGTAATTACTTAAAATTTAATGTGTATATGCTACTAGATTTCATATTACCATTGACCCTTATCCTTTTCAGCGCTGGATAATATTGACGGTCTTTGTGATGGTTACAAGTCTGAGAGCGTATGCAATTTATCTACATCTTCGAGCACAGGCCAGGGCTCATGCTGCAGCAGCCTCTGGGATAATTGGTCATGCTGAATTACGACTTCACGTGCCACCATCTATTGCATTTGCAACAGGAGGAAGATTGCAAAGACTTAGACTCCAGCTTGAACTTCTTGACCGAGATTTTAATGAGATAGGTATTATGCTTCTGAATTGCACTTTTGGATGTGTAACTTTTCATATTCATTTAAGTTGACAATACCAAAAGAAAAGGCCTTTTTGTTCAAATATGCATTTTCATTTGCTTCATTTTGTGGCAGACTATGACACTTTGAGAACTCTTGCTTTTGGTACTCCTTCAATGACTGAGGAGGAGATAACTGCCTTGCCTATTCACAAACATAAAGTTACTGGCCCAATAACGTAAGTTGTGATAGTTTCTTAAAAACTTTTAATGCTAATGAATCATAAGAAAGGTTAAGTGGTTAATACTAGGTTATTGAGAAAAATGTTCTCAGTGGTCTGTTTCTTATTTTATATTTTCAAGGTTCTTGTAGAAGGTTAGGTGGTTTAACAGGATTTGTTTTCTCCATTTTGCGTGTCTGCGTTTTTTTAATGAAATGCTAAGCCATGGTAAATAAGTTGACATAATTTGTCTATATTAACAGAGATGGCTCCACCGGTTCGACATCCTCCTCTTCAGAGGCAGCTGAGGTAAACATATCTGTTATCTAAACCTTTGCTTATGGTTTATTTGGTCCTACTAAGTTGTTTGAGTTATGAAGGAGTTTCATGTTAGTGATGATATCAATGCATCTATTGTTGTTTGCTTCGGTAGTTAGCTTTATGCACTCAATGGCTCCACAACTTTTTTATTTTCCTGGAATAGGAAGAGATTTTAGTTTGTTTTTCCAATGTTTGAATCAGATTAAACAAGATTTCAAAGGAGAAGAGGGAAGTTCCAATGATCAAGAAGATGGGTTGACATGCGCTATATGCTTGGACGAAGTTCAGGGGGGGGAACTTGTGCGTAGCTTGCCATGCTTGCATCAGGTTTAACGCTACCTATCTTTTGCATTCATCATTTTCTCTAAGTATCAGGTTTATATCGTGTTAATTCAATGCCACCTACAGAGATGTAAAGTTGTCTGCTCCTTAATTTTCTCCTAACATTCCAGTCAAATCCATTAAATATTTCACCAAACAGTTTTCTGTGATGTTCCTAAGGATACCTTACACATGTCTCTGCCATATTGAAAAAATGGTGCAGTTAATGCGGTCAGCAAATTAGAGCCGTTGGACAAATATTTGAGAGCTCATATTTTGAGTCCGTATACTGAATCCGGTTTGTTGAAAATTGGAATACTGAGTTTTCAAATCTTTATCCAACGACTTCATTCACCGAGTGCAGTATCTACACCATTTTTTATGTCAAATGTCAATCAAGTAACTAACCTTGATTAATTTATAAAATTCGCTACTGTTTTTGTTGAATTAAAGCATGATTGCTGCACTTTACTTCAGTTACAACTCATTCCTCAACTTTAGCAATATAACATTACTCAAAGCTGCAAGTATTTGGTATGTAATGTGCAATACATAAATGATTAATTTATTTCTTTCTTTCTATCCAGTTTCATGCCAACTGCATCGATCAGTGGCTCCGGCGAAAACGAACATGTCCTGTATGCAAATATGAGATGGGGGCGGGATGGCTAAGCAACAATGCGTGCGAGTGCGAGTCGGATGATTCAGATATCGTGTAGTATTATTCAGATATGGCTGTGAAGTGCGCTATGTCCTGAGTTATATAAATATATGTATATATTTTTGGAATTGGACCGTACCCTTAGCTTGGCATGAATATTTAAGAATGTAATATATCTATTAAAGTAATGAAGGGACATATTCTTAATTCTTCATATTCCTGAAATGTGCACCACTTAAAATATATAGCATGAATCAATTGGAAGGTGAAGCTTGTGTGAATGTGTGATTGCAATATTAGAGCATTAACTTGAAGGGTTTGCTCAACCATGTTTTCAGCTGTGTAAGAAATTTGCAGGCTTTGCGATGCATATACACACTTTTGCCATTGTGGTTAGTTGCAGTGTGTAATCATACAATAATGCGTAAATACGTAGATCTTACAAAGTCACCAAAATGTCTTTCACTTTTGACTTATCTTTTGCGTTCAAAGAAAGAAAAGGATAAAGTTTCTAGATGGAATTAGGAAAGGTATATTCCAGTATTAAGTTACAGACAAATAAACAAACCAAATAATATACCACTAAAAAAAAACAAATAATAATATAACATGCGGGTATGAACCAATGTTTTAACACAAATTGATCTAAAAAAATGAATGAAACATGTTATTTATGCACAAATTGATCTCAAATTATTTTTTTATATAAATCCTTATAAATTGGACAATTTCTTTAGATTTTTTGATTATTTCTTTGCAATTTCTTACGTAAACCCTATAAATATGTTGCAATTTTTTTTTTTTTGCCAGACTTTATTATAATCCCGACTCCGCCACTTTGAGCTATGATTTGAGGACTTTGCCCACCCAGCTGAGAGAGTTGATCATCTATTATTTTCCTGTAAATGAATATGATTATTTTTCAAGGAGTGGTTGCTGATGCTATTTCTAAACTGTCGCGCCTTAAAATTTTGTCCTGAGGTGGTTCTATGAGTATGAACACACCAAATAGACAAGATACTGTGAACAATGCTTTTTTTTTTTTTTTTCAAAATATATTTTGTGAATTTTATTATTATAGAAGAT
>Ga0099826_10001289_pt1 | contig 14759 bp, 9 predicted proteins | sample Mtrugardesep15_FD_76830 | JGI IMG/M metagenome (GOLD analysis project Ga0099826, IMG submission 76830) | Root nodule microbial communities of legume samples collected from California, USA - M. trunc garden sep15 | ecosystem: Host-associated > Plants > Roots > Nodule | place: USA: California... | reverse complement strand
TGTATTGGATTGTTCGTGGGTTTGGTAATTCCGAAACCAAAAGCATGAGTTCTTGGTTGAACCTTTTGATTATTTTTAGTAGGTTTTTATGCGGACCGTTGTGGTTTACCTCAGATTAGATATCCGTAGGCAGTTGTTAATTTTTTTCTGTTTCTTTTATTTGTCGTTTTTTCGTTTCTTTTTCTTTTTTTCCTGAGGGTTTTGGCCTAGTCCCCCCTCTTGTATTTTTCCCCCTTTTTTTTAATAAATTTTGAGATTGGCGGCATATGATAGGAGTTCATCGGGGTGCCAACCTAGTTGGGATGTCGTTGCTTCTCCTTGATGCCTTCCCTATCTCTTGGTTTACCGAAAAAAAAACTCACTCCGTCTCACAATAATAGTCTCTTTGGTATTTTTTCTTTTTCTCAAAATAATTGTCACTTTAGAATACTAATGCAACATTTTTTTTGTTTTTTCCATTACTGTATCATTATTTATTGAATTTCATCAAACTTAACTACTCCACTAACTACAATTAACAATGATATTTTAGTAAATGATATTAATTATATCATTGAAATCAACACAATCAATCATTTCGTCAATAATCGTGCACAAACCTCAAACGACTATAATTTAAAGACGGGAGAGTAAATGTCATATTTAGAATATTCTTTTCCATAACTTTTAGGAAGATTCAAAATCTCATACTCCTTCCGTTTTAAAATGAGTGTTGTTTAAGGTTTTTACACACAAATTAAAAAAATGTAATAATGATGTCAAAAGATATGACAATTTTACTAAACTATAACCTTATTTACTATTGGTGCAAGTCTTTGGAAGCAGGTACACTCAATTAAACAGAGTGTACAATTGGAAGTAAAATAATAATTCTGCATTGAAAAGTGTAAATTGACATTCATTTTAAAATAATTTTTTTGGTTAAAACGACACTTATTTTGAAACGGAGGAAGTATTATTTTAATATTTTATAACATCAGGACAATATTATTTATTAACTTCCATAAAAAAGAATAGATTATGCGTCAAAATAAAATAAAAAATTGCATAACTTATTCATTATTACTACTACATTTTTGTCATGAGAGATAATAGAGTCTTATAGCAAACTAAGGTTATTGTTGACAAAAAACAAACCTGCAACAAATAAACTTGATTAATTTAAGACTCAAGTGAGATCTTTCTTGTGTTCTTAGTTGACAGATTTCCATTTTCAACTTCTTTGCTTTCAATGCAATAAAATGGACAACGGAGTAACGTTGCAATAAAGAGAAAATTAAGTATAAAGAAACAAGAAAAGTAACAAGAAAAAATGAAATTAAAGAAAAATGGTACTATTACTACTAAGAATGAATTACATACATCATTTGGCCAATAAAACGTGTTATCATATATGAGCGGATGGATGTGTTATCTCTAGCTAATTTATAAAATTGGAATGAACTCATTTGCATGGAGGATGAACCTCCAATTAATAGGAACAAAGAAGAAACTAACTACAATATTGCATGCATGACACATGTCTTCTTAACTACTTGAAAACTTTCTTTGGAAGTTTCTTCTAATCTTCGAATTTTGGTATTTAGTGACTTCTTAAGCATAATTGCATATCTTTGAATGAGACTGATTTGAATCTTTGAATAACATCATAAATAACTTACTTGATCAAGTATTGTTTCAATAATTTTTTAGGGTATTCTTCAAGTACTTGCGTCAACTTTTACTTCAAGTTTGAGCTTTCAAGGAACAAACTACACGTTCTCTATCAGCCGACTCGAAACCAATACTTCAAATGTTGCATATAACTATTATAAAGTTGATGTGCATTTCATTTGATGTTTATCATATGATTCTTAACATTAAATACATTTTTTTGTTGTTATAATAAACTTTAACAAAATTATAGAATTAAAGACTTTTTTTCTTCTTCTTTTAGAGGTATAGATTTAAGGACATACTAAGTAGTTAAGTTAAGAACCATACGAAAAATAGATGTAGTGAAGTTAAAAAGCATTCGAAAAATAAATGATAAAATACAAATATGTATTGTCTATTCAAATATAGCGTAACTCGCAACCAAAAAAATATGATCGCCATGGATATAATCTTTTATAATAATTATTAAAAAAAATGTGCCTTGCATATTAAGTTGAAGAGTTTTTTTTTTTTTTATCGTAACAAACTCCTTTTTGTTAAAAGATTATAGATAGAGTGTATCTCACACTGTGTTTTGTGAGAACCTTGATAAACCTTAAGTCATCCCTTTTGTCTTTGTCCCTCAAGTATTAAGTGTTGGAAACATGATGATCTATAGGAGAAGATTGAACCAATTATGCAATCTACATCAAGCATGCAATATACACACACACATTTGCATTATGCAGATATCTACAAAAGAATATTCTTGAAAACAAAGGAAATATTAAGTTTTGGAACAACGTTATCGGCACACCACAATAAATCTGATTTTTCATTTCTTTGTGAGACAGACAGTGGATTACTGGTGCAAAGAGAATTTTTCAGAGTGTGTAAAGTTAACAAACATAAGATTATATGTAACCTTAACTACACATAGATTCGTCCCTGATGACGTGTTTCTTTTGTTTTTGGGGGTCCCGATGGTTTTCTAGTAGACAAAGTTAGCTTGTATCTCATTTGAACTTAGGCTAAGGTGGTTCCTTAAAGTGTATTTATTTATGGGAGTACTTGTATTTGAACACCCCTTCACCCATTATACAGTCAGTCACATATGCGTCCTCATAGCACACATGACGTAAGACTAATAATGAGAGAAGGAAGGGGGGAGAGAGATATAGAGAAAGGGAGGGAGGGAGGGAGAGAGAGTTTATATCCAATCATGTTTTACCACGTATGGATGTTAAATGAGGGTATACAATTAAAGGGTGTATATCAATATTTTTCCTTTTCAATCAATGATAGTCGAACAAGTTGTGGCTTTTGTTTACGAGGTGATAATGGAAAGTTTATGGTTGTGATTAGTTGCTAGAAGCCTCGGAGATTCGTGGTGGGAAAAGATTCTCTGCAATGACATTTTTCTGCAATGAGATCTCATTCGTCTATTGTGTTTAGCATATGTAGTCAAAGTCAGATGTAGAGGACATGAGTTGTTGTTCACACACTCACGAGTGAGATTGTCGCAGTAGGGAATCCAAATCCATTTGTGGTTCGCGTCAGTGAGGCCATGGGGATACTCACCACTCGTCAATGGACCCATAGTTTGAATCTCATGTCGATTGTGTGTTGAAGTTGACGTGCAAGTCGTGGCTCATAGCATTAAATTGAAAAAAAAAGACATTTATGAATTTAGAGTAATTAATTCCAAATGAAAATCAATTTTAGTTGGTAACAAAACTACGAGGTTAGTTTTATTCAAAGATGAGATAATATGACATCCCAAAATCTTTTAAATGTGATCATATTCATGACTAGTCCCTTATCCCTTTGATCGCATTCTCCATTGAGTTGTTGTTATTATTACCATTGAAATGAGATGAGTTTTTTTTAGTAAAAAAGTTCATTTTGTGAAGAAAAAATGGGACAATTTTCTTAGTTTATTTTATATATTTTTGTTCACTTCTAGCATAAAGATTCGTGGATAAACACTTGTTATCTTAAATTTAAAATAGGAAATAAAATAAAATATGTGAGCAATAAAAATCGAGCTGATTTCTTTAATGATCAACAATGTTTTGGAATTGTTCGTCAAAAACAATGTTTTGGGATTGAAATGTGTATCCGAAATGGATAAGGCCATTTCTTAAAATCATTAACGAAATGGTTTGATTGCTATCCTACTCCATTAGAAGCACAAGCATTAGGTTCAAGGGAGGCTATAGTTTGGCTTGGTGAATTAGGACCGTCAATGGTGCAAAACGAGCTAAATTGTAAGATACGGGTGGACGACATCATAGAAAATTCTAACAATGTTTTGGGATTGAAAATTGTATCCGAAATGGATAAGGCCATTTCTTAAAATCATTAATGAAATGGTTTGAGTGCTATCCTACTCCATTAGAAGCACAAGCATTAGGTTCAAGGGAGGCTATAGTTTGGCTTGGTGAATTCGGACCGTCAATGGTGCAAAACGAGCTAAATTGTAAGATACGGGTGGACGAGCTAAATTCTAACAGCCAATTTGACTTTGTCAATATAATGTCCTAATGTAGATCATTGTTAAGTTGATTTTCAAACTTTAAGATAAGTTTTTGTTAGAAGACAACCAAATTATGTCGCGCATATTTTAACTAGGGTGTCAAAGTTATTTGCTCGCCACCATATCTTTGATTTGATTCCATCTTGTATGACCTCTACTTTGATAAATGAAATAATTTATTTTTTTTGACAAAAAAAGAAATAATATGAGTTACTTTCTCTCTAAAAAAAATGAGAAATAAATATCCGATGAGACTAATTTTTTTATTTATTTATTATGATATGTAGATAAAGTGATAAACATCATCATAAAGTTACACAGACAATAAAAATATATGATTTGAACTATGATAAAGATGTTTAACCTAACAATATCGGGCTTTCGTACAATGATCGATTATTATTATTATTATTATTATTATTATTATTATTATTATTATTATTATTATTATTTAATACATTTAAGAGTAATGTTAAAGTCAATTAAAATTATTAATACAGTAGATGCGAATCACCAATCGAATTGCAATTGGAGGTAGACATATGCTATTTGTGATAAATTCTTGTTTAAATATGTTTGATTTGTTCCCAAATTTTAAATTTCATATGCTAATGTCTTTTGCACTCTTTTTTTTGTTACAATATCGCTAATGTGGTTTTGTCAAAAAAAAAAAAATCGCTAATGTGGTAAGGCCAAAAAATAGGTTCTTTTAGATGAAACACATTGAATAGTTAATCATTTGTGCTGATAAATAGATAATCATAAATAGTTTATAGAATCCACCCAAATTTGATACAGGGCCAAATTAAGGTATTAAGCAGTAAAGGTTATTTATTGAAAAATACAACATTGAATATTTAGCAAAAAATACAATATTAGTAAAATGTTAATTTTTTATTTTATTAAAAAAAAGTTAAATTTTTAAAGCCCTTTTAGCTTTAGTTCTTTTTCCAATTAAATTGGCTTTTTCTTTCTTCTTTTTTTTCTTGGATAGATTCATTTATCTATGTTAAAAGGAAAAAAAACAAAAACCACGTCACTTGAAATGAAATGAAATGAAACCGCTGTTATAATGTTTTGGTACAAATCCAACGTTACGTACACACTGTCTCACTGAATTTCATGCTACATGGAATAGAATCATTTGCATTCTCCTCATTATCAACATTACTACTATATGGTTCTCTCTCTCTCTCTCTCTCTCTCTCTCCTTTTATATTTTCGATATAACCATGTCATTGTTTCTAGTTTAATTGCATATATTTTCATTATTTATTATTATCATATGATATGATATGATATGATATGATTTGTTCTTTATTCTTTTCAGTAGCACCATCATTGGATGTTCTATTTGTGTACGTTTTTCATTTATGTGACAATGAACGTAGCATGCATACTTTTTGTTTATTCTTATTCTTTCTTTCTTTTGTCTTCAGAAGCTGAAAATTTGCATTTTATTCTTAAGTCTACTTGTTAGGTGACAATAATTTTTCAAATGGAGTTTAAATTTGAGTTCTGCTTGTATTGAGTTCATTGTTCATTTCATCATTGTATGATGGTTAATGAATTTGACTCATCTAAAACGAGCAAAGTATAAAGTGAGAAAATCAAATTTTATTTCAATAAACTCATGATTTGTTACGATACATATGCAATATCCACCTTTGATTCGTTGATAAATGATTCATAATACTCACTTTAAAGGAGTCAGATCCGTGATTGAAATACTTTAATTGTGTGTTTGGAAACTAAATGATCCCACCGCCACCGTGCGTCCAACAAAAGCTATAAAGAGCAGCTTCTGTAGAAACGTGTCTCGGGACATGATATTTTAAAGTCACGCTGTGTATCCAAACAGTCACTAAGTTTTTGAGTGAACGATGAGTCACTCAATAACAGCTGGAAAAATGTTCAGCTGGTTAACAAAAAGTTATTTCAATTAACAACTGTTAACAATGCCTCTAGTACAATTCCATGTAGCAGTTAAAACTTTCCCTTTATATCTGATGACAAAAAGGTGTGCTTTCGGTTATGTTTCAATATTATGCAGTAAGATTAGATGTTTGGTTCTTATTAGATCTTAAGTTTCTGTCTATGCACTTTCAGGTACATGAGCAGATTCATAAGCAGTTTCTAGTAAATCATGAATTCGCACGAAATGAGCAGAACTCTTTTAATTTTGGCAATAGGAATATGCATAGGCTTTGTGGTTGGAGGTGGTTTGGTATTTTCAATTTTAGTCTTCTGCAGGTCTGGAAGGAAGCGTGTAGAGGTGGAGAAGAGTGGTCCTCTGAGAACCGAGACTATTAATGTTCATGCCAAAGGGGCTGATTCCAGCGTAACATTATCAGACTCCAATGCGACTTTTGAGTCACCAAGAACATCGGAATGGAGTAACACGCCTTTCTGGTTAGAAGGACTTAGGAGGAAAAATGCTGTCTCAGTATGTGGAATTCCCAAATATTCTTACAAGTATGTTAATTTTCATTGCACTGTTGTCTTATGTTGTTGATTTATATTTCTCTTTTTGTGTAACCTTGTCACTCATTTTCCAGAGACATAGAAAAGGCTACTTCTAATTTCACAACGATCATAGGCCATGGAGCATTTGGTCCTGTTTACAAAGCAATCATGCCTACAGGCGAGGCAGTTGCGGTTAAAGTTCTCAGTGCTAATTCAAGACAAGGAGAACAAGAATTTTTAACTGAGGTAATACCTGATGATATGCTTATGTTTCTATCAGTATGTTTATATCTATCTATATGTCCATGTAATTTTCTTTGAAAGTTTGCAATTATTGAATGAAGAAACATCCTTTTTGTATGACATTACTGATTAGCCTTCAAATAGGATCCTCTCCGCTGTAGTGTGAGGGTTCTTGACATTAACGGACGCAAATGAGGTTCTTAGCATCGATTATCTATTCTGATAATCATATTAAAATATTTTCCTCTATGCATCGATTATCTAGGAAAATATTTTGATGTAATTTAATTTCCTCAACAGAAGTTCTTAGCATCGATTATCTATTTTGATAAAAAAAAAAAAAGAAACAAGTATCAATTTCTATCTATCGATGTATCCTCTATGCATCTCTATAAAAGTTAAAGCACAAATTCTAGTGCTGCGCTGTTTCCACTTCGTCTTTTAAATCTCTAAAATAAATAGTTTCCACTTAGACAAATTTTTACCATTGTGTGCACTATTGTTAAGTGTACTTTGCACTTTTATTTTATGTAACTACTTTTATAACTCTTACAATTGTTATGAATATTACATTAAAAAAACTTGCCACACCATTGCAAATTCTGTCTTGTACAAGTTCTTGTACTATATTTTCCTGTAACAATCATGGTAGGAATATAGTATTACTCTATTGCTAACTCCTTTTAATTCCCAATAATATGATCTCCAACTGTTCTCTACAACTTTTTTGTGAAGGGACTTAAAGATAGTCTAATGAAATTGGAAACTAAAACAATTTATATTCTCTCAAACTTTCCTGTTAGCAGGTCCTATTACTTGGAAGATTACATCATAAGAATCTTGTGGGTTTGGTGGGATATGCTGCAGAAAGAGGACGGCACATGCTTCTTTACATTTACATGAGCAACGGCAGTCTTGCTTCTCATTTGTATGGTAAGAAAAAGAGCAATTCTTGTCCTTTAATCTTTGTAGGGATATTTGCTCGGTGGTATACATGTTCTCAGCATGTAATTGTTCAATAATAGCTAAGAATTTTAGCTTGAACTCTTCTGGTTCCTTTTACTTACTTTTGTGTTGATGATCCAGGCGAAAATCATGAGCCATTGAGCTGGAATATGAGACTTAGCATAGCACTAGATGTTGCAAGGGTGATGGAATATCTACATTATGCGGTATTCAGTTTACTCAAATATTTTTTGTTTACACTACTTACACATAGGGAACAGACAACAGGTTTACTTTTGGCTTTTTATTTTTCTCAATAAATAATTCATCACAGGTCGATCCTCCTATCGTGCACCGTGACATCAAGTCTTCCAACATTCTATTGGACAAGTTTATGAAAGCCAAGGTAACCAACCTTTGCATTTAGTTCACACAGATAAATAGGGATTCAATGATACTTTAGAACATTCATTGGTGCACAATATCTTTTGTCCTGTAATTTTTTCTTTTATTTATTCATCTCATTCTCTACATTCTCCTTTATATATATATTTCACCAAAACTGTATTATCATAACTCTACCTTTAGGAGGAAGTAAACAATGTCATAGTTTTCTTGATCTCGAGAAGACATTAATACCTAGTTTTTGTAAAGATGATGCTGCCATTTTGCTGTTCCATTATATCCCCTTACTTCTTTTTGTCCATATTGAACATTTTTTTTTTCATTAATATTCTGTTAACATGCATATTTTATTGGGCAGGTCACCGACTTTGGGCTTTCCAGACCAGAAATGATTAAACCTCGTCTGTCAAATGTCAGAGGAACTTTTGGATATCTTGATCCCGAGTATATCTCTACAAGAACCTTCACTAAGAAATGTGATGTTTATAGTTTCGGTGTGCTACTGTTTGAGCTTATCACTGGCAGGAATCCACAGCAGGGTCTCATGGAATATGTAAAACTGGTAAGAACAGTGTCTTTCTGTTGCCTTCTATACATGCGGCCGCGAGCTGCTGCGCTTAAGTATATTTTGGCTTATCTAACAATATTCAACAGTATAGAGTTTAATAACTATGAACTAACAGTGTGGAGAAGATTAATACAGATATTCAATCATATGCCACACTTGTAGATACACTCCATGGTGAAACAAGATGTAGCAAGATGATGAAGTATGATTGGATATATGATGAACTAATCATGTGTGCAATATATAGTTATTAAATTAATTGATAATTAGTATATATAACCTTTATATTATATATGTTTTGGATTCAAATTTTTTATTTATTTTTGGTTATGATTAGGCTGCCATGGAAAGTGAGGACAAGATTGCATGGGAAGAAATTGTGGATCCGCAACTGAATGGAAACTATGATGTACGTAAGCTTAATGACATGGCTTCACTTGCACTCAAATGTGTCAATGGAGTCTCTAAAATTCGACCTTCAATGAGGAACATTGTTCAAGCATTATCTCTACTTTATAAGAAGCCTAAGAGAAATTCTAGCCGAGCAGCTCCTCCTGCGATGAATGAAGTGTCTGTTGAAGTGGAGCAGCCAGAAACCCGTGACTTTTCCATTGAGTGTTCAGAGGAGCTGCGCAGATTGCACAGCCGATAATCATTGGAGTCTGTCAGTGTTCTCTGATATTCAAATCATGTATCATCTTTTAATTTTGTATCTGGATGAGTTTTGAGGACAGTGTAAAATGTGGTACTACAGAATGGGGTATCTTTTGCTGTGAGAAGATTGGGGGAATGGTGGGCAACATAGGTAGGTCAGTGGGAATGAGAAGCACCATAACATTGTTATGTTATGATGAGAAACTCTCTTTCTCCAGGCACATGTTTATATGTCTATGTTCCTAAACATTATGTTCCTGTGGTCCTTAACTTTTATTATGATTTTAGGTCAATGACTTCATATGTTGCTTTTGTCATGAGGAGGCTTAGTCTCCATTTTTTACTTCAACCATAATAGAGTAGCAGGCTTGTGGGAAGAGCACACACACACAGACACACAGACACATGCACGTTGATTGCTATTCCACTGATACTGAGAGATATTTTTTGTTTTTATTTTAAATAACCATACACGGGGAGGGAGAAACGTGGTGACACGGGTTCGGGTTCGAAGGTGAGATTCCAAATAAAATGACCTCATAGCCAAACCTACTAGACTGTAAGAACGGGGACAATAATGAGAGTTGAATAGGAATATTAGCAAAACAACAATGACAGCTAACAAGCTGGTGAAAAACATGGACCGAATTTTATTTTGAACCGGCAATAAAATTATTGTGCTCTCATTTTAAGGAAGTGGCAATATCATAGGTAGTATTATAGATATTTAATGAGGTGACAATACACTAAGGGAATTCAGAGATGAACATGCCATTCCCTCCATTTGTACTTATTCACTTGATATTTCACTCCAAACTTAACAAACAGAAATGCAATTTTTCAAAAAAAAAAAAACACACATTCCAAGCTTAGAGTTTGCTAGAGAATTGAAAATATCAAAATCTACTTTTTCAAGGCCCTCTGAGTCTTCAAATACTCCACAGTTTGGTCAAAAGTTTCAGCAATACCATACTTGAAGCTGAACCCTTCTTTGATAAGCTTTTCAGAAGAGATTATCAACTTTGCCGTGCTGGGGCAATCATCAAATCTGTAATTCAAAAATGAAACTTTGCCTTAGTAGAAACTAATGCTAATGAAGAAAAATTCTTTGAAAGATAGGTAACGTATACCATAAGTCATTTCAAAAATAGAAAACCAAACACTACAAAATAATCACTTTTCTCTGTAGAAAACACTTGAACTTTGCAGATTCAAAGGATGAGAAACTTGAATAATATTTCAAATAAATTGTATGAATTTAAGCTTACTCAGTTGGAACTTTATACTGAGAGTATCGTTTGCTGAGAAACTTAGCAAGCTCAGGAACACTAGTATTGTGAGCACAGCAAATGTAACGACCAGAAGCTAATTCTTTTTCTGCTACAAATATATGAGCTCGGCAAATATCCTCGACATGAGTGATGGATATCGAACCTGACAGGAACTGCATTCCTTTCAAAGCATTTATGAGGAAATCATTGCCTGCAAAATATAAAATTGAGATTGGAACATTAATGAGTCATTGCTTATCGCCCTTAGAAATCCTTAAACCATAGAATTTGGCTGTTTTGAACCTGTTAGAAGTGACATTCCCATGGCAACACTAGATGGGATATCTTGAGTTAGAGAAGGACCAATTGTTAGAGTAGGTATCACAGTGATTAGATCAATGTTATTTTCTTCAGCAAATTTCCATGCAGCCTTTTCAGCTAGCACTTTTGAGACAGGATAACCCTGCACATTTTGATGATAATTTTTTCCAATTAGAAATGATAACGAGGGCAGGGCAATGTTAATAGCCAAGCCAATCTCTACCCACATCCTAAGTTTTGAGTACATAAATGAACTTTGACACGGAAATTTTAAACCAAATATCGACAACAATTTGAAACTGAAAAAAATTAAACAAGATCTTAAACCTCATTGACCACGACTTTCAGGTGTTCGAATACACATGATATTCATAAATCATCCAAACTGTGTTCAAATATACGTGAAAAACGTGGAGAATGACATTCAAAATCATGGTTAATAGGCCATGATACCTTATTTGAAATCTTAACCATAACCATGTATTTAATTTTAAACTGCATAACCATTTAAACTGTTGTGGAAAATTGTTATCCCATTTTATGTCAAAATAATCTAGATATTTTAAATAAAGTTTGATTTTTACCCAAGTGGGTGGCTTTGCAGTGTTCAGAAACTCAACGTCAGACCAGTTCGTTTCATCCATAACATGACCAGTCCCTTCGAGTTCGTTTATAGTCACAGCAGCTGCTGAAGATGTTAAGATAACTCTTTTGACTTCTTTTTCTCTTGCACATGCTTTCAACACATTCAATACACCTTTGATTGCTGGTTTTATCATGTCATTCTGAATAGTATTGCCACAAGAATTTTATCATTAATATATTCCTTTTCTTCCACATGCATATACTTAAAAAGTTAATTAAATTTTGGTAGTAAATTTTTATAATGCAGTTTCTTGTTTAGTAATCAACCTACCTCAGGATCTTGAGAGGCAAAGTTCACAGGTGTAGCAAGTTGGAAGACAAGTTCACATCCTGATATAGGAGCATCAAAATCTTCTTCAACTGTTAATTCTGCTTTAAATAGATTCAGTTCCCCCAAACTTTGCAGTGCTATGAGGTGAGATGTTTTGTTTGCACTATCTGCACAAAACAACAAAAATCATAACTCTTTTAGCAAAATCTTATTTGTATTTTCTGTTCTCCAATACAACTACTACTTCAATAGCAAGATAGGCCTAGTACTTCTTGTTTTGAGACGATAAATTTGACAAAATCATGGTGACACCGTAATTTTGTCAAAATTACGGTGGGAGACTTTGCCTTGCAAAACATACATTATCAATCAAAAAACACTAACAAAAAACTAAAGACAATATACATTATCAATCACATCTAACAAAAATGGTAACTTGACGCATGCAATTTCTTTTTCGGTTAAAAAGACACAACTGACACCGACACAAGATTTTAATATTTTGGTTGATATATTGTCATATAAATAATGCCATTCACCGTTTAGATAATAAAATATTAACATGAATATATAGACACCTATGAAGCATAGACTCATACACTGACACCGCATACGACACAAACACGAACACGTCGACACTGTTAATAACTTGAGAAAATGACACTGGACATGCCTAATTCATGGAGTATATGTGCTCATAACAGTTATTATTATACAATGACATGTTAAGAGAGAGAGACCTGGGTCTCGAACAGTAGTATTAACAGCATAACCCTTTTCAAGCAACTGCTTGATCAGCATAGATGCCACAAAACCAGTGCCACCTATCACACATGCCTTCTTCTTTTCTATTTGTTTGATACTAGCCATCATATGTTAATTTACACACTCTCTTTCACTATGAAACTTAAACACACTAAAACAGTTTTTATGATCATGAAAGAAGAGTTATTTGGCTGTTAAATAACACTAAATTGTTCAGTTACTTGAACAAATCAAACTGTTACATTTTGGTGTTTAAGGTGAGCACGTGATAGAGTTTGTCTACCAGTGACTCAATATCAACAAGTCCTTGAGAAGTTTAAAAAACCTGATTTTCCATTTTTTACTATTATACATTATACTTATTTTTCATTGACATTAATTGTCTCATTGAATGAAAATTAACCACCTATCAAATCTACTAGTCTACGTTGTAACCAAAAAAAAATATCTACTAGTCTACGTACCACTGTATTATAGAGTTCAGTAATTTTATGATAAAAGGGGAGTCCTGTAAACTAGTTTTATTTTTAAAGGGGAGTCCTAAAATAAAGAGTACAATATTTTATAGCCATTTTTAAAATACAATTACAAATTTGGACGTATATGACATTATGATTTGTTCTCATTAATGTATTTTTTTTGCATAATTTATTTATTTTTAATATATTTTTTGTGTAGGACATACATATACCTACAATTTATAATGAAGATAATTTAAAACAAAAATTATATTGGCTCTGGAATTTCGGTGTCACTTTGATAAATGATGCATCAACATAAATTTGGAGAAATATTGGTGTGGGTCTACCATATTACAAAGGAGAAAAATGTAAGGATCAAAATAAAATAGTACCATCGTAAGTTAAAGATCAAGTTAGGAAGTAAAAAGATAAAAGTTTTGTAATGTAAACCACAATTTTTAAAGTTTTTTATTTTGAGGAAACAATTTTTAAAGTTTTAAAAAGTTGATCACACATTTTTTTTATCTTCTTAACCAATTTGTTATTGTTTTCCATTATTAAAATTCATGAGTGGACCATTTACCGACTTACACCATAATACATGATGACATCAATGAGTATCTTGAAAAGTTGGCAAAGTTTCACCATCCCCTCTAATCCTAATAGCGTTTTCTTCATAAATATTTCAATCATTTTTTCAGAAAAACTCCTCCTTGTCTACCTTACTCGGGTGCATCCATCTACCACTCAAAATGTTTCAATTGTATGGTAGTATAACATAAATAGGAAGAGGTGTACTGTGTACAGGGAGAGAAGAAACCATCTTAGAAAATTCATTACTCCCTTCACTCTCAATCATAGACAAAAGTCATTCGTATATTTATTTTTTTTCAAAATATAAACGACTTTCAAGTTTCAACAAACTTTACATATCTCCTTCAAAAAAACAAACTTTACATATCAGTCAGCAGAATATAAAAACTTAACTAAGATTTCATGTCCTAATTTGATTGGATAGAAAATAAGAAGAAAATTAACAATTGATGCAATATCATTTCTACTCTTAACTAGCTCATGTAATTGTCGGATACACGGGTAAATTACATTAGATGTTAATATATATTGATATAATTGTGATGCATGTTTGGATAAGCAGATGATTTGTCAAAATCAGGCGAGCTCACCGTGATTCTGACCGTCCCACTATAAATCCAAACATGAACTTAGAGATGTTTCAACATGACATGATACACAGGTACAATAGTCGTACAGTTTAAACTAGGATAAAACTCAGTATATGTTGTTCTCTACCAAGAAGATTGTACAGCTGTCATAATTTCTTTTTGTAAGGAGGAGAAAAATTACCTCTTAAGTGTCTGTGATAGAAATATTAAATCGAGTAGTTATGGAAGTACATCTAAGTTTGATCCTCTAAGCTATTAGAAATGTTTCGTATCGTAAACAAAACTACACAAACATATGACGATCTTTGAAATTTATCCATCATGGCAACAAAAAAAAAATTAAAAAAAACTTTTGTATAAACAACACTCGAACTTATGTTTGTATC
>Ga0099826_10001287_pt1 | contig 14764 bp, 6 predicted proteins | sample Mtrugardesep15_FD_76830 | JGI IMG/M metagenome (GOLD analysis project Ga0099826, IMG submission 76830) | Root nodule microbial communities of legume samples collected from California, USA - M. trunc garden sep15 | ecosystem: Host-associated > Plants > Roots > Nodule | place: USA: California... | reverse complement strand
AGATTTGCATACCAAATGTTCACGGCAAAGTTCGCCAGCAACAATTGGTGGGCAATTATGACTTGAAATTGCACCACGGAAGCTATTTCCTGCATTTGCCACCATAAGAGGCAGCACATCCGTTTTATCATCAGTGTATCCCTCCCCACCAAATACCCCAACAGCTGTTTGCAAAGTCCTGAAGCCATAATATATATGAAACAATTAAAGACTGTCTTTTGCCTCAACACAGTTACAAAGTTATTTCCGAAAACACAATAAATCTTGAGTACCTTTAGGATCCCAAATTTAATCCTGAGGAAATAAAAAACACAACAGGGATAGGATCTAAAAATGACACCTACAACAACGTTGATTACTGACAAACGCCTTTCTCTTGTTAAAACTATATTGAAAAAACAAGATAAATAAAAATGCTTAATATTTTCCATATTAAAATGGTGGGAAATGAAAGATGGTAATAGGAAAATAATAGAAGTGTAGGAGCATACGAATGCAAGAACCTTATGGATAGAAGAACGGTAATTGCAAGCATTGATGCTTAATCATTACTTTCGGCAACAAAAAGGGCTGAATACGCTATTGTATTAATCCAACACAGCACATTAGTGACGCTAGCTTATTGCCTTTTCTTTCTTTTTCATTCAACCTGGTTAACTTGAAATGCTAAATTGAAACAAAATCAAGAGAAATTCGACTCGAAGCAACTAAGAAAACAAACACGGACTCTTTTGAGACTGTGTGTAATATCAGATTGGCACCGAACGGCGCACGGGGTTAGTAATCAACATTGTTACATTGGGTATCTAAAAGTGACATCTACACAAATCTGGTACTCAAAAGAAAAAGCTGATGATAACTAAATAACAAGCAATCGCTCTTTCCAGTTGGTGTTAGTGAGACATATTATGTAAAGAAAAGGCTGATCAAAGTACATGTTATCATTATTAGTAACAGTCAACTAGATTACCTACACGAAATCACCAAATAATATTGTCAAATTGATAATAGAGATTGTGGATTTACACAAATCAGCAGACATTTGTTTAGGTAAATGACAGAGAATATCTCAATGTTTACAGTGTAGAAAGCAATGATGTCAAGGAAGGATTCCAAGTCCAAGCAAGCAATCTAGTTGACAAATTTAACATTGTCATTACATATGTGTAGGCAGTGCTGTTAAATAGCCATTATAGTAGCACTAAAATGTAGTGGAATTTGAACAAATTGCTATTGTTCTGCGCTACATGATTTAGTACAAAATGTTGTGACACGCTGGCTATACACTGTTGCATATCAGAATTTGAACAAACTGCTGCAATCCATGATTGACAACATTAATTGATATAACACATTGGTATTTTTTCATGTCTAATTACCGTCAACTAATGAAATGAATAACTTTCGATGCAAGAACCATATTTTCATATAATCCAAACATGTTAAAAGAAAAATATGCTTGGCATACATAATACATTTATCTCACACCTCAAATCCAACAATTTTGGAATATGTTCCCAAAGATTACTTGTGTTTATAAAAAATGAATAAAATTGCGAATGCGTCCACCAAAGTCAACTTTCAAGTTACACTTGAACCACACAAGACGAGTGATACATAAACATAGGAGAAATTATCTTGAATACACAATATGAAATCAGACGAGAAATACATAAAACATAGGAGAAGTTAAAATTGAACCACGCAAAGATGTAACATAAACATAGAAATAAAAAACACAACAGTAATAGGATCTAAAAGTGACACCTACAACAATGTTGATTAATGGGAAAGCACGCCTTTCTCTTGTTAAAGACTACAATGAAAAAACAAGATAAATAAAGGTGCTTAATATTTTTCATATTAAATTGGTGGAAAATGAAAGATGTTAATAGGAAATGAATGGAAGTGTAGGAGCATACGAATGCAAGAACCATCTGGAAAGAAAAACGGTAATTGCAAGCATTGATGCTTAATCATTACTTTCGGCAACAAAAAGGGCTGAATACGCTATTGTAATATCCGACACAGCGCATCAGTTATGCTAGCTTATTGCCTTTTCTTTTCCACTCAACATGGTTAATTTGAAATGCTAAATTGAAACAAAATCAAGAGAAACTTGACTCCAAGCAACTAAGAAAATGAACAAAGACTCGTTGAGAATGTGTATAACACCAGATTGGTACCAAACGACTCACGGTATTAGTAATCAGTATTGTTACTTTGGGTCTCTAAAAGTGATGTCTACACAAATTGGTACTCAAAAGTCACAGCTTGTGACGACATAATAACAAGCAGATTACTCTGGAACGACTCACGGTGCTTGTAATCAACATTGTTACTTTGGGCCTCTAAAAGTGACATCTACACAGATTGATACTCAAAAGTCACAGCTTGTGATGACTTAATAACAAGCAAATCACTCAGTTAAGTCAGTGTTAATGACACGTATGACGTAAAGAAAAGGCAGAAATGAGATGTTAAGTTCATGTTAGCATTAGGGGATATAAGGTTGGGGGTGATAAGGGTGGTCTTAGGTTCAATTCACACCTCCAACAAATACTAACAATTTTTTTTTTGAATGGTGCAGATACTAACAAATTAACACTGGCCGTCTCATAAAAAAAAAGTACATGTTAGCATGATTAGTCAACTAGATTGCCTACATGAAATAGCTAAACAATATTGTCAATTTAGTAACAGGGACTGGATTTACACACGTACACATTTGTTCCAGAAAATGACTGCTAAAATTTCAATGCTTACGGTGTACAGAGCAATGATTTCAAACGAGAATTCCAAGCAAGCAATCTAGTTGACAATTTAACATTACATATATGCGATTCCACATCTACTGATGGAAGGAATAACTTTCAATAACCACACCACACATATTTCATATAACTTTTTTTTAAACTTGGTATCCAGTCTAAGGACCGACAAATCTAGGGGGCTAATCTCGCCGTTCAATATGCTAAGAATATATTTATACCACATCTAAATTCCATTCCAATAAGTTTGGAATATGTTTGAAAAGATTACTTACGTCATGAAATATGAAAAAATTGGAATCCATGCACCAAAGTCAACTTTCAAATTCAAATTTGACAACACAGGGAGAACAATACATAAACACATGAGAAATTAATAAACTAATCAAGAGAGTATATGAACAAATGAAAATGAACCAGAATAATCGAATTAATACCTCATCAAAGGAGAAGCGATGACGAGATCGATCTTGTTAATTAATCCAGATGAATGAACGTGTTTACGCAAATTATCAACCTGTTCCCATCCAAGAGGAGTGAGATGAGCATCGAAATAATCAGGATTCAAATACGCTTTGTAGTTTTTGTCTCCTTCCACATTGTGGATCCCTTGAGCGTGTCTCACAAGGTGAATCGTTTTGCAACGATGTAACGGAAACAAACACGTGCCAGCACCGCAATCCATATTCTTCTGAATCTGATAAACAGAGTCAACGGCTAAATCAATCAAGAACGAAGAAACGTATAACAGAATCGAAGAGAGAAAGTGCACGCAACGTAACGTACCGCAGCTGTAGCAGATCGAGAGAGAAAGCGGGAACAGGAAGAATCTATGTGGTGTATGAGTGACGAGGGAGTGCGCTGTATTTTATTTTATTTTATTAATTTTTATTTTTGTTGTCTGTTCTTGCTTGTTTGTTCGTTTTTGATACTTCTGAGAGCGAGTACGGTGCAGGTTGTCAACTTGTTTGTTTGTTACTCGGATTTATATCCATTTCCATCAAACTCACGTTACGTTACGTTACATTTCATATGTATGCATTCTTAGCCAACTAAAATTATTGGAGCACCACAAATCCTATTCCAGATATTTTCTTTACCTTGCAATAATTTTAAGAATTTAATTAGTATTTTTTTGGTACAGGAATCTAATTAGTATTGTAGTTGGAAATCACTTAGACACTCTCTCTAACCTTTAATCTCTCGTTGAGTTAAATCAATGTAGATCATACATTTTAAAAATGAAACTCGCATGAAGTGGTAAAACATACGTTGATTTTAACCGATAAAAAAGTGTTAGAGAGTGTCCAAAAAATGGTGTTGTTAGCATTCCTAATTATACACAGCATACAATTAGAGAATTAAATATATTTTTCATCTCATTTAGTAAAAAAAATATATATATTTTTCATCCCTTTTTATTTTATAGGCTCCATTTTATTTTTTTATCCATACAAAAATGGCACATTTAAGTCCTTATCAAGTTATTTCTCTAAAAAAAAAAAGTCCTTATCAAATTATTATACAAAATCTTTTAGGTTTTTTTTTTAAAAAAATTTAAAATTTTGTGCAATAACTTTTTATACGGTTTTAAACATGGGCAGGGTGAGGCGACATATCAATTCGGTTTGACAATTAACTTTCTAACGGCGTTTACGTGGTAGGATATCTTTAGCGGAGCAATAAGATTCCCATCTTCACACTAATGATGTTTTTGTTCATGAAAAATAAAACTTCAACTTAATCTTCGCTAATCTCCGCTAACATCTGAAGACATTCTTATTTAGAAACCTTCTATTTTAGGCACCTATGCTACCAAATCAGCATACTCTTGGATTTCGGACAATTTTTACTTACAACAACCATCAGCCTTGAATTTGTAAGTATACGAATTACACCAAATTCACTCACGACATCTCTCTTGACACCTTTTGTTATAGATGTGGTGCCACTCTTGAGACTGTTATTCATACTCCGAGGTACTGCTCGCAAGTCTATCAAGTTTGGTCTTATCTTGGTTTTTTGTTTCCCTCTTTCCTCCAAGAGGGGGATCTTATTCTTTGGACCATGAATAATTCGATTTAGTGTTAAGGTAATCTATTTATCATTGCATGTTGGTATATATTGAATACTCGTAATGATGAATATTTTTTCATATATCATATGTCCTGCCTTGAGAATTCTTAATCAAATTAATTCGTTGGTTGGTGACTATAGTCTCTACGAGGTTCTCTGACTAGTTTCTTGAAAATATTCATTTGATGTTGTGATCAAACTTTAATGTGGATGAAAGCTCTTTTCGTAACCCAGGTATTTTTGGTTATCGAGGTCTTCTTAGGAATTCGTCAGCGGTTGGATTTTTTGTTTTTTCAGAAGTAGTGGTTTTATATCTAATGTTAATGTTGAACTTCACGCTATATCTCATGACTACATAGAAATAATTTGTTAATCTGATTCACTATCCTCTCTAAAATTAATCATAGAGAGAGTTCCACACACTCACCCACATGTTGCGATTTTTGAATACATTAGATCTCTAATGTTTAGGGACTGAAGCATTGTTCTTGCCCACACTTTACGAGAAGGAAACACTTGTATCGATTGATCGATCAATTTTGAAGTTGCACTCGATAACGACATTAGAGTTTTTTTATGTTTGTCACCTTTTGTTGGCTAGTATATGCTTACGTGATATCATGGGAGTATCTTTAATAAGACTTTAGTTTGTCTCGTGTTGTTGTCCTTTTCTTTTCCCACTCATAAAAAAACGTAAACGCAAAAAATCATTCAAAAATACGTGCTAACTTAACAACATAAACTAAAAGGGATTGGAATAAAAAACAGAGAACTAAAAAGTGTAATTTTTGTCATGGGGACAAAAAAAACGTAATTTTTTTATACACCATATAAAAAGTTCTTTCGCACTTTCATTCAATCATAAATCACTCTTAAAAATCGTTATGTCTAGTGCAGAACAGAGAAATACAGTGATGGTTCTCCAATAAAAATAGCTACTATGTTGGAGAATGGTGTCTACAGTCAGCACTTCGATGCTCAAGACAAAATATAAAAGAGGTGAATATTGTGTAAAAGAATAGTGAATGAAACGTACTGTGACACACACGACGTCACACGGCTGCAACAGTGGATATTGTTTTGGAGAGTGCTCGCGCACCTCCATAGTGTTTAGCTATGAGTGACACGTGATTTTCTCTATTGAAATACTCTTATCAGGCTTCATACCAGTTCAAAACAAAAATAATCACAAATCACCTTTTTTGTATGATGTTTAAAATAACTATTGTAATAAAAATAAGAGAAATATAATTAAAGTCAAATATTGCATTCATCCAACAATTGTGATTACTTAATAGTTATTGGATCATTTTAAAATAAAGAATTAAGTTAAGGTCTAAATGATCAATAAGTCTAGCTTTAAAAAAAAAAAACTTAACAACCTTTTTAATAAAAAATAGATAACTTGAAAAAGACTACAAATGCAATTTCGAGGAAAAAAAAAAGGAAAAAGGAGAAGAAATATTTTCACCCCTATAGCTTTAAGTTTAACTGATCTGAGAGTGGCCATGGATTCAAACTCAGTATTACCAGAATGTCCCCGAAGCTACCTTCACATCTATTCCGTTTCCTCATCATACTAGCACTTGCATCGCTCTATTATTACTCTTCATTCATCTCTCTCAATACACCTTCTTCTTCTTCAACCTCACAATCACTCACAATCTCCACCTGCAACCTCTTCAAAGGTACCTGGGTCTTCGATCCCAACCACACCCCACTCTACGACGACACGTGTCCCTTCCATCGAAACGCATGGAACTGCATCAGAAACCAACGGCTAAATCTGAGCTTGATCAATTCATGGAAATGGGTTCCACGTGGCTGCGATTTGAATCGGATCGACCCGTTTCGGTTTTTGGGTTTGATGAGAAATAAGAATGTTGGGTTTGTTGGAGATTCGCTCAATGAGAATTTTTTGGTTTCTTTTTTGTGTATTCTTAGGGTTGCTGATGTGGGTGCACGGAAATGGAAAAAGAAGGGTGCTTGGAGGGGTGCTTATTTTCCTAAATTTAATGTTACTGTTGCTTATCATCGTGCGGTTTTGCTCTCCAAATACAAGTAACATTCTCAATTATCAACTTTTTGTTTTTCTATTTTAAGTTCAGAATTTTGTAAATAGATTGCATTAGATAGGTGACTTAAATGTAAGTGAATGATTTGTGATTCAAAGCCTGTTTGGATTGAGTTATTTGACCTTATTTAGTGACAAACAATTGTGAGACTGTCTGGGAGAACTTACAATAACAGACATGACCCTAAGGTGTTCTCGGCTTATTTTAGTAAGTTTTATAGGATAGCTTATGAAAACAGCTTTTAGTCTTGGAAAATGCTAGTGCCCTTAGGGCACTGGTTAAGGAAACAAATATAGAAATACTGTGTTGGAAAGTTGGGAGTTTGAATGTTTAGAAGAAGTTTAAAAACGTTGTTTCCAATGCAAAACTACCTACGAAGCACGGATACGGACACGACACTTACACTGACACGCCGACACAGCTAATAATTTGAAAAAATCACATAATTCAGTTAATTACAAGTGTCGGTGTTGTGTCGGACACGACATGTTCGACACCGGGACATGCCTCATCCGAGGAGTGTCCGTGCTTCACAGAAATAAGAAATATTGCTATTGAGATGCAAGGCTTGTACAAGCATTGTCTCTCTCTTGCATAAATGTGGTTCCATTGCATTCTTTATTCAACTTCTTTTATCATATTTCAAATACAAATTAATGCATGAATTCAATGTTACAGATGGAGTGATTTTTTAAGAGTTGCTAGGTTGGAGTGAATGAGTCTTTATTTGACATTAAAATTTAAAATGAAGTGAATATGTGATGTGCACGCGGCGCGGCCACTTAAGCTACCTACCTCTTAGTAAGAGCACCATTGGAGATGCTGGGCACTTGTTAGCATGACCTTTCATGTTATATGAAAAGAATTTTAGTTAATTTTATGTTGTCTTAAATAACTTATAACTTACAAACAAGCTTTTATATTATAATAAGTGTCTATGCTTAAGTGCTTTATTAAGTTGCTTATCCCAACAAGTCCTTAAGACATGTATGCAGATGCATATGCATATGATATGCCTGCTTCAGGCTCTGCAATTTGCATTGTTCTAACAAGTTCGCTATGACCCTTCATGCTTAAGTGCTTTATTAAGTTTTTTTGTTATTATAATATGTTTATTGATGTTAGATGGCATCTTTTTCCTTTGGTTTCAATGCCAATTGTTTTATAAGTGCAATTTCAACAGGGCATGAGATACAGACTTTTGAATTAGATAATAATTATTATATTGGACACTAAAAGTTTGCTATGATTTGAATCAATAAAAAGTACGAATGGCGACGGCAATCAATAAAATCAACCATCCCTGTTTCCTTTTCTCGTGTCTCCTATTTTTGGGGTGCTTGTTAATTGTCGTGTTTAACTGTTTCGTCGTTCTAAATTTTGAAACTCCAACCATATGTGCTAATTACTGATTAAACAAAGGTGGCAGCCAAAGCAATCTGAATCTGGGCTGCAAGATGGATCAGAAGGTATTCATCGAGTTGACGTGGATGTTCCTGCAGATGAATGGGCTAAAATTGCAGGTTTCTATGATGTCCTGCTGTTTAATACTGGTCACTGGTAATTCATTCTAACTTTTCCTCAATCTTGAAACTTCTGGATGATCCAGTACCACTTGAAAAATAGTTTTAGTTTTGACTGCCAAAACAATGCATTAATAAATAGTTGAATGAGTTAAGTACGTCATTATAATGAAAACCCTGGAAAGAAAGTACTCAAAGATGTTACTTATATAGCAAGATATGTAATTGAGATCTCGAGTTAATTTTAGGTTGCCCTGTTATTTTTGTCAACCATTAGGATGATTGAGTTTATGGATATAGATCTAGTTTGGATAAACTTTTCCACAAGTTATCATGGAAGGAAAATGCTGAAGTAATCTTGTAATAACCATGATAGCTTTAACTAATAGCTTATCTCATAAGTTTTTACCTTCTACATAAGCAACCGTAGACTTGTAATAAATTTATCATGAATTCGAAACTAAATAATTATTTTAGTTAAAAAGTTCCTATAACCTAGAAGTTAATCCAAACTGAGTCATTATTGATTTTGTCTTTAATAGGTGGAATCATGACAAATTCCCAAAGGAGAAACCTCTTGTCTTCTATAAAGCAGGACAACCAATAGTTCCTCCACTCGAGATGTTAGATGGACTTAAAGTTGTTCTTGGTAACATGATCACATATATAGAAAAAGAATTTCCTAGAAACACACTTAAGTTCTGGCGTTTACAATCCCCAAGGCACTTTTATGGTGGAGATTGGAATCAAAACGGTAGCTGCTTGTTCAACAAGCCACTTGAGGAGAATGAGGTGTGTATTTCTAAAAATTACTAATGTTATGTCTCGCAGTTCGTTCCTCCCACCCAAACTTCTGCTATGGAGTTGCAACACTTGACCTCTTATTTTCCGTAATTTTATTGCCATGCACCTGCATAACATCTCGCATAAATATCAAACTCTAGATTACATTTGATGTTTTTTAATGGTTTGAATATTTCTCATTTTCTGGTACACTTCGTTCCATTTTGTTCTTTGCCCTTAGCATTTTCAAGCATTAGCCTAAATAACAGGATACTAACACCTGAACAGCTTGATTTGTGGTTTGAACCTAGGAACAACGGAGTTAACAAGGAAGCAAGACAGATGAATTTTGTGATTGAAAAGGTATTACAGGGCTCAAACATCCATGTGGTTGACTTTACGCATTTAAGTGAGTTTAGAGCTGATGCTCATCCAGCCATATGGCTGGGAAGGAAAGACGCAGTTGCAATTTGGGGTCAGGATTGCATGCATTGGTGTCTGCCGGGTGTCCCTGACACATGGGTTGATATTTTATCACAACTAATCCTTGATGGTTTTGGAAGAACTCGTAAGTTGTAGAAAATGGAGAGACAATCAAGTTAAATGATGCATATCTTACCATACACTGAAATTTTAAACTGGAGATGTTGAGGAGCATGCTGCCAAGTGGTGGGACCAATATATGAGAATCATGAGCTGTACATAGAAATGTCAAAGGTTGATGCTGGATGGAAGAAAATTTTTGCTCTTTGACTTTTGATGTAGAAGCAAGCCACTAATTTGCCCGAGCAGAAGCCTACAAAAGCCGGCTTCCTTTTGACTTTTAAGTACATTTTTTTTTGTCCTTTTGACTTTTAAGTACATTTCTTATAGGGGTTTGTCAAATGTTAGCATTGAATTCTTTCATTAAACTATTATTATTATTGTATTTTTTTGGAGTATATTATTATTATTATTGTATTGTGGAATACTTTATTCAAAATTTTGATATTCAGACAGTGCATTATACTAATAAACTTGTGAAGGAAATTTTAATAAGCAATAGTGTTTTGACAATTTATTCAATTAAATAGTATTGTTTGGAAAACATGTTCCATTCAAGTCACCCGGATTTAAGTTGAGAACGAAAATTTGCATGATAAATTGTCATGAAATAAAAACAGATGATGGAAGAATGAAACGAAGCCTCATGTATGTATTTATGATTTTAGAGCAAATTGCATTTACCTCCCCCGAGGTTTTATTAAAAAACACTGACATCCCCTCTAGTTTGGAACTAACATTCACCTCCCTTAATTGTTTCATGAGTGAGACACTTTCCCCCTTCCACTCTAACGTCTGTCACTACTCTTCTGTTAGTTTTCACTATGCACACCTAAATCTTTCCCTTCATCTTCATTCACAGTTTTTAATCTTTCCCTTCATCTTTTAAAAAATTGGCTAATGGATGATAGATTAGAAACAGAATTCAATGAATCACGTAAGAAGAAAATAAAAACATCCACAAGTCCTTACACTCGATTTCAACTACCGCAAATGCAATTGAAAACATGCTTTTGTCTCCATCAATTGCTACAGCTGAGAGTAATACTCCACCATATGGTCCCACTTAACTAATTTTCTTCTCTGGTTCGTCTTGTCTTAAATTTGACAGATATGCATAAGCTAGCAAGTCTAACTATTTAGAATGAGAAAAACTTGTGTGTATATGTTAATCTTTTATTCATACCTGGATAATTAGGTTTATTAACTTCTTTTGTTTAACCTTATCGTTTTTATCCACATTATTGTGGTGGAAATTGCCTATTTCAAACACAATGATGTGAGAAAAAAGCTAAATAGGAAAATACTTTTTCTCATGTTAAATTTCACTTGATTTAATCATGTGAAAATCCTGTTTCCTTTTCATGAGCGTTACCTATTCAATCTCTGAGTTGTTCTTGTATGTTTTGGTGGAAAGGTGATCATAGGTCAGAGTGAAATAAATTTTGATGGCATCTTTTCATATTCTAACTTTTGGGAGAAAATACAAATTATGGTTTAAACTTGGATGTCTGAGAGTAGCAACATGGAGAAAATATCAGTCATGTTATCAGTGTTAAGTCAAGGGAGGTGAATGTTTTTTCCAAACTAGAGGGGGTGTGAGTGTCTTTTAATAAAACCTCAGGAGAGGTGAGTGCAATTTACTCATGATTTTAAGACCACCTTTTTCCACTCTTGCACTTATTGCAAAAGCCTCCCGAAACAATCAGACAAGTTGTGTTTATCTAACCATCCAACTTTGCAAGGCAAATCATGCCAAACGATTGACAGAAAAGGATATTAAAACCAGATACAGATACTTCAGAACAACATTTCAGACTAATATTAAAAATCAGCACTTGCAAATTGCAATGTTTACAATTAAAAATAAAAAAAATACAAAATCATCTCTTGTCATGAGGAGCATGAATCTTCTTCAACTTCACTCCCGCATTAACCTCATCTTCATAAGTTTAACGTGTTGAATTCAGTATGGGATACCCCCTCCGTATGATGTTAAAAAATTATAATTAAAAAGAATGAGTCTCCCATGGGCCTGAAAAATACTATTGTAATGTACAGGATGGCGAGGCTTGCAGTTGCAGCCACCATGGGAATGGCATGAAATGAACATTTCAAGAAGAATGGTTTACTACTTTACTTATTAGCCTTTCCCATCTTGACTCTGATCTTTTCTTCCATCAATGATATTTCTGTCTCAAGATCATACATTCTGTTAAGAGCACGCATGTTTTCAAGGACTTCATGAAAACTTTTATTATCATTCCCATCACACCTCAGATGCTGCATAGGACCATGAAGTAGCTTATTCACAATACCCATACTAAGGGCATACATTGCTTCTTTCTGTTCCTTCGAGACGTCACCACGCATCTTTGACAAACATTTTTCCAGCTCAGAAGCTCTAATCCTTTCAACATAAGCTCTAAATTTCTTAATAGTAGGAACAGTTTCAAGAGAGTCTTTCCATGCCTCAAATGTATTCAATTCCTCCTGAATAATTCCACGCGCTTCCATAGCTTTCTTTTGTCTATCCTCCTTGTTAGCATCAACAACTTCTCGAAGATCATCCACATTGTACACTAGTGCATTATCAAGTTCCGACACACCTGGATCCACGTTCCTTGGAATAGATATATCAACGAAAAGCCGTTTTCTCACACCTTGGCCAACCGGAGGAAGAATCTCCACATTCTCTTTTGAAAACAAAAGGGACTCAGAGGCAGTACCAGTGAAGATCACATCAGCCTCGGCAGCACAATCCATCATCTCAGAAAGAGGTCTATATACTATGTCAACATCTTTCAACTCTTTCCTAATCGCATTGACTTTCTCTTCGGTTCTATTAACAACCACCATTTTTCGACATCCTTTAGCAACCAAATGTTTAATCACTAGCTTCCCCATCTTCCCCGCCCCAATTACCAACACCCTAGCATCACCAAAAGAAGACTCCGAACGCTTCATAAGCGCCAACTCCACAGCAGCTGAACTAACAGAAACCGACCCAGACGAAATGTTAGTCTCTGTTCGAACCCGTTTTCCAACAGAGATAGCCTGCTTGAACAAACCACTTATTTTCCTATCAAAACCTGGCACTCCTTGTCCAGATTTAACAACTTGTTTAACCTGAGAAAGAATTTGCCCCTCTCCAAGAACAAGGGAGTCAAGACCAGCAGCTACTTCAAACAGATGTTGTGTGGCATCCTTATTACACAACAAGATCTGATGTTTAGAAATCTCAGGTACCGAAACCCCACTTCGCTGCAAAATGATCAAAGCAAGAATACAAAAAGGATTAATTCATTCTCTAGTCAACATTAAAACAATAAATATTATTAATACAGAACAAATAAACCATCAATTTAATCTCTGCAATTTAGTCCCTAAACTGTATAAATATAATAAGTAGGCCATAAACCATACAGAATACGTCAAATTTAGGGACTAATTTGACGGATTTTCATATACGTTATGAATCAAATTGATTTATTCATACAGAAGAGAATGAAGCCGGATCAATACCTTGGAGATCCAATCAGTGACTTCTCTAACAGCGCGGTGTTGAGAGAGACCAACAAGGTATATTTCGATTCGATTACATGTGCTGAGAACAGCTGCTTCCTCAATATGATTAAGAGCACATAACTCTTGAATAACTTGAGGCCACTGTGCTTCTGGAATTGCAAGTTTCTCACGCATCTCAACAGGAGCAGTGTGAACATTCAACCCAATCACAATGATGCTGCTCTTTTCCTTTGTATATCCTAAAACAAACAAAAACAGAAAATATTCAGCTCAACATAATATAAATACAACAATTGAAATGAATTGGAAGATGTGAGACATGATGATTTCTTACTGTCAGCTGAAGAGGTTTTAAGGAGCTCAAGAGGAGAAGGTTTGGAAACGATGACGTTTTGAGGAAGGGGATTATCAGAACGAAGGGTGCATTTGGGAATTTTGGGGGTGTTAAAAGAGAGTCGATGGGCAGGGAATGTGGATTTAGGAAATTGAGCAGGGGAAAATTTGACAGAGGAGCGAAGAGTGGCGGTGGAGGAGGATGCGCCACCTGCGGCCGCCATTGAGATTGCAAGAGAATGAGTGTGATCGGGTGCAAATAACAAATGGGAATGAATAAAGAATGCAAGGAATAGTTAGTAGGAGTAATAAATAAATAATTTATGAATGGGTGCAGCGTATGTTATTTGACCAGACAAAAAGTGGAACAGGTATCAGAAAGAAAGAAACATGACAATGTCGTTGGTTTGGTAAATGGTTCGCGTTTTCTCCACACGCCTTACATCACCGACCCATTCCCATTCATATCATTCAACAACTCTCTCCGTCCTTGCTTGTTTGGACCAAGTTCCAACTTTCAATCCTACTGTTTTATTTTACACTTTTCTTTTTTACGATCAAAAGAATACTGTTACTCTCACCGCTTCGATCTGAGTTTTACACAATTATTATCAAAACTAACTAGGATTTCAGATTTCCATTATATTTATAACAATATTGATTGTAACAAATTGGTACTATCTTTAGAAAAATATAATTTACATTCTTATCTTTTTTTAATGACGATAACAAAATAAAATTCTTGTATAAATTGTATTTTTTTTAAAGAAAAATTGTATCTTATATAAAATTTTGATTTTGATTAAAATTATAAATACGACTTTCAAATTATTGCTATCACAAGAAAATTATGTTTATCTTTTTATTGTTTAACAATAATTTAACAAACATAATATATATTTTTTTTATCTTTTTTAATAACAACATTAATATATACTAGCGTTCAGACACATGGACTGTTCGTTGTCATCTTTTTTTTTTACAGCATTTAATGCAGATAGATTTTGAACGGTGGTTTTTATAAAATTTTGATTAAATTATATTTATGTTATATATATATATATATATATATATAAAATAGGGGATTTTGGGCTGACTTTTTGTTATTCAAATTATACGCTTAAACAATTTT
>Ga0099826_10001285_pt1 | contig 14769 bp, 7 predicted proteins | sample Mtrugardesep15_FD_76830 | JGI IMG/M metagenome (GOLD analysis project Ga0099826, IMG submission 76830) | Root nodule microbial communities of legume samples collected from California, USA - M. trunc garden sep15 | ecosystem: Host-associated > Plants > Roots > Nodule | place: USA: California... | reverse complement strand
TTTTTTTTTTTTCTTCTTTTTTTCTGAAAAAAATCGCAACTGACTTTGTCCTCTTTAAACAGTGCTTTTTTCTTCTTTCTTTTCATCAAGGTAAATTAGTCTTCAAAATATAAGTATTCGGTAAAACTAATTTCTCAATTTTTCAAATTTGAACTTACCAACCATTTGATCAAGAATTCAACTTTGCATACAGAAAATCATATGCTGAAAGATGTAAACTCATCAAATGATGAAAGCATGTAGAATTTCATATGAACTACATTAATGCCGCATCACTTGAAACACGAATTGAAACGTATCAACTCTTAGACTATTAGCTTAGGGTATAAACATTTTAATTAGAAGCGTCAATATAAGTTAATCAAACGATTATTTTGTTTGACGGACAATTTATAATTTCATGAATAAATTTAACAATTTGCCATAATTAAGAACTATTCGGTGCTAACTACCAACAATTTTGAAGATCAATTTAACTATTCACACTATTTATGACTAAATAATTTCTTTGTATTCTTATTATATAAGACTCGTTTTTTATTTCTCTTATCACTTTTTTAAAAAAAAAAAATATTTCTTTCTATTTGATATGTACGTCATTGTCGTAATCTTGAATACATTAATGATTTATTTTAAAAAACACCAATAATTTAATTTACCATGGAGGATCATAATTTTTGACAAGGTTAATGCTATAGCTACTAGTACAGTAGTACTTGTGGCTAGGCAAGGGATGGAACGAGTCGAGTATAATAAAAGCAGAAGGTACCAAAAATGGTCAGTAGCATACTTGCATGAGTACTATCAGTCCTCTTGATTTGATTTTGAAGATTGAAGGCTTGAAGTTGAAGCATCCCAAAATGCCTTTCCCATGTGTCTGTCTTTCTGTTCCTTTTGCGGTTGAGTGTGTCTGTGTATCATCATTCTGATGCACTGTTTCAGATTTCAAGATTCTTTAAAACACCTTGAGCTGCGCGCCAAGCCACGACAAAATATCCAAATTTTCCCGCTCCGGCTCAGCTCAGTGTGTATCCATTTGGAGTCAGAGAAACTTCCGTCACATGTCAAAATCGATCCAAAAGTCCCCAATCAAATAAATGAAGGAGTGCCACGAGGGATATGAAACCGGAATACGGATAGATACGGGTCCGGGTACGATACGGATATACAATTTTTTAAAAAATTAGGATATGATATATTAGGATCAGTCAACAAAAAAATTTATACTAAAACTTATGTGTGTAAAATACATGAAGAAAATAAACATTGATTACTCTTTATTATTATATTATGAGAAATGTTAACGGGTGTTTTTGGGGTATTCTTTAAAAAATTGTCGTTCACACACATGTAAAGGCTGAAACATACATATAAATGACTGAAATACCCCGACGACAGTTAATTGCTGAGGAAAGGAACCGGCTGCAGTTAACTGTCGAAGTTTCTTCGACAGTTAACTGCCGAAATTCAGTATAATCCATGGGCACTTAAGTGCCAAAATTCGTCGACTCATGGTGTTCGACAAAAACTGTTTGTTCCTTTTATATGACGAATATTGTTTCATTCACATGTAGAAGAGAGTCAATATTAAATGATTTTGTGGGCTTTACTTCATCAATTGCACACAAATTTAATTAAATTAGATAAAAAGAAAAAAGGATAGAAAGAAATAGGATAGTTTAGGTTTGGTCTCTTCCATGGGATGAATTGAATGAAAGAACGAGAAGCATGTTAAACCCAAGCAGGAAACATTTAAATCTGGAAAATAACAAAAATCAACCAATACTTTAATTCATGCCATGACTTTTCGTTGGATTACTCATAACACAAGACCCAAATATTTGATTCATTTGAATCAAATATAAATATCAAAAGAATTGATGTTGTCGCATGAAGTTTGAAAAATTCAAGAAACTGTAATTATGAGATTTGGGTGAAATGGAGCAAGGTTAACTGGGATTGATTAGATATCTATTTCTCTTTTCGCAATATAAAATGAATTGGAGAAAGCTACTATGAAAGAGAAAAGGGTCTGATTTCCAGGGCACTTAAGTGCCAATGGATTATATTGAATTTCAGTAGTTAATTGCCGCAAATTAATTTTTAAGCAGTTAACTGCTGAGGGGACATTTGAGTAATTTATACGTGTTTCTCAACCAAACTAAAAGTGTATGCAACAATTTTCCACTCCTTAAAGACCTTTAAAATGTAATTTTTTTTTTGAAAATTAATGTAATCAATGCATTGAAAATTGAATTTTTTGAATTTTTTTTAGTATGAAATAATTTATTCTTTTAGAATACTTAAAATGTGTCCGGGGACACTCGTTACAAAACTCTTACGTTATTATAAAAGTAACAATTTTTTTAAAATCGTACATATGATCAAAATAAAAAAAAATAAAGTTTTCTTTTAAAATATATTATATTTTCATATGTAGGGATATCAAGAAAAACATTATTAAAAAAACTCAACACAAATTTTATCTAATGTTGATTAACTAAATCGTCACTCTTTCGTTATCTTCATCCACAAAAAGTATAATTGTAAGTGGTTCATTGGGAAACAATTTCATTGATGCATATCTAAAATTGAATCATATATATCTCTACTGAATTTTTAACATTGTCTTGTTTTTTTTACTTTTCATCTTTTTCTAGGATACATATATGTGAAGTATCTTATAAGTATCTGTGGTAGAGTGTCATATAAGTATCCGATAATATATTTTTTTAAATTAAAATCATTAATTTCTATACTTCTTGGGTACGTATTTGCGAATATCCAGAAAGTATCGATATCCAATATGGATAAGTCACTCGTTCTCGTTTTTTGTTTCCATCACTAAACTAAATATGGGATGTATAGCTCACTTGGTTGAGCTAAGAGATTTAAAGAGTTAAAAGTTTAAGGTTTGAATATTATCATAAGAGAAAATATAAACATAACAATTAACATAGTAACAATTGTCATTAAAAAAAATAAAAATAAAATACTAGAAATTACGTTTCTAGTAAGCTTTCTGTAGTAACAAACCCAGGTCTTATTGAGGTTCCCTTTCTCTGCCAACCTTCATGCCCCGTCGTCGAAGGTAGATAATAAGGCATAGTCTATGATCTCTAAATCTTTTTTAGGATATTGAATTCCTCCTAGTTATGGGTGATTTGCTTGATATTCAACCAAGATTATTAAGGTGCTTTGTTTTACTGTATGTGACATGGAATATGCTGTTATGCATTTGGCTGTGCGTATCAATTGATCCTTACACTATTGACAAATAAAACAAAGCTAGAACACCAACACACACACTCTCTCTCATGTAGACATGAGTCAGGAGGATCTTCTCATTTTTACAACAGATTCAACTAGCTAATTTAAGACTTACAAGCACAAACAAAATATGCATTGGAATAATAATTCTGTCTGGACTTGAATATTTATACAACTATATAAGACACATTTCCTTGCCCATAGCATATCAAAACCATAAAGATGGAGCTAACAAATCCAAGAAAATTTCCCAAATTCTTCTAATCATAGCAATATATGTTCATAGGATCACATGTGTACAAACCCAGGCATTCGTAGCAATATATACTAAACAGTTGTTTTGTCATTCTTCTTAGCCTCTTTCTTCCGCTTCTTCTCATTTTGACGATCTTTGGCTTTTAAATCATTCGAGAAAGTCCTCAACAAGCTAGATAGATTTTCATTTCGATGCGCTGAACCAACTTAAAGATAATTAATTAGTGATTTGTTCAGATTAACAACAATAGAATCAATTCAAAAACATTAGAAAATGAAAAATCAGGTCAAAATTACGAAACTAACCGCAGAGAATGACATCTTCCATATTTACAGATTTACGATTTGCATGCTGTGCGAATAGTTGAAGATCCTTAGCTAATCGTTCTGCTCACATAACACTTGCTTTAATTAATCGCACTATTTAACTCAATATTATGAACTCAATAACTTAACAATCAACATAAAAACCTAAACTAAACCTAGTTAATCGATCAATATGTAAATATAAGCATTGTAACGGGAATTATTTCAAACACGTTGCAAGCATAGCTATGTTAATTCGAATTACCAGTGTATTTGAATGCTAAATCAGCAACGCAAGCGACAACAACTTTTGAAACTTCCATGCCGCTTTTGTTAGCTGCGAAGTTCGAATCGAAAACGAGAATTAGGAAATTGAATTCTTCAATTGAATAAAAGTGAAAATGAATAGAACCTTCAGATTCGGCGATAGAGATTGCGGAGAGTCTGAATCGGTCACGTAAGAGCTTCATTTCCAAATCGTTTTCAACTTCGTTGCTACCGCTTCCACCCACCGATTCCATTTCCTTCCAGATTATTCGGTTCAACGGAGGGAAAATCAAATCTCGCTTTAAGAATGGAAAACGATATGGGCCCGGTCTCAGGTAACCCGATTCAGTTATGGGACTTTCTATTGTATTAAAAATTGAGATACTATTAACACCTCCATTTTATGTTTTCACTTATAAAAGAAGTAATAAACACTACCTATAACTCTCTTTCTCTCACACACATATACAATTGTGAAATCTCAGATAGCTGCCTGAATGTATAAACTTATAAAGCATGATAATATCGACATTGTTAGTGACATTAAATCTTACAAACTTTTTACTCATATTTTACTAGTGGGATAACCTATATTCAAATTTAGTATAACATTTAGTGGAGTGGATAGATTAATTAGTCATTGAAATTATATTTGTAGAAATCAGTTAGAATAGTCTCCTACTTTTACCATTAGGCAAATATATGTCAAGAATAGTAAAATTAAAATTGTCTATTCGTTACATTTTGTTGTTAGAGGTTAAGAGACGACACATTAGTTGGACATCTCACATTATACATGGTTGTATCACAATGTACTTGCAGAAGTACGATTCTCTAAAACTAGGGTTTTAGTTTGTTTAGGTCATGCCTTGACAATGCTCTCAAGAGGGTATTTATAGATGTGATTGGGCCCATTTCTCCGATTACTTAGGCAGGAAGTCAGTTGTGCTGAGGTCAACATTTAGCACGTCTAGTAGCTTCTAGAAGGCTTTAGAGGCGGTGCCCGCGTGTAGGCTTGCCGAAAGGCTATCGAGCCCTTATGAAGGGTGATGTGCCCTTGACCCGGGTTTTCCCGGTCCACACAAACTAGAGAGTAATTTGTCATTCAAATATAATTAATCTTGCGGATTCTCCTGCCCCAAATAATTATAATTGTGCAAGAAGTAATCAATAACATTTAGTTCTTTATTTTTTTTTGGTCAGAATGCCATTTAGTTCTTAATAGACCTAATTTTCGCTCTAAAAAAAAGACCTGATTTTCATAGACAATTTTTTTTATGAGGAGAATTTTCATGGACAAATTAATCTTTGTTGCGGTGAGATCAACATGGAACGACACATATTCAATTAACCCATTATGTCACAGTTTTTAACGATAAAAATTAATCACAGTAGTCTTCATGAGTATATATATCAGTTTGTAGGGACATCACATTATTATTATTTTTTGATTAAGGGACATCACATTAATATATTCGGGGAATCCACTTTACTATTTCAATAATATATATTTACAAGTTTGCCAAAAATGAGAGACTATTTAGTAAAGCGGATTAAGTAAACTTCCTAGTTTATTTACCTTAAAGAAAATGAATTTTTAGCCACTAGATTAGTTAACAAAAAGAAATAGTCACAAACATAAAAATTTAACAATTTTACAGTTTTCACTCAAAAAAATAAAATAAAAAATGTTAGATTGACATATTAAACAACCGGTGAGAACCGAGGAGTTCAATATCTAATTATTCTATATGAAAAATTTTGATACATAAAAACCCACCTTGAACGCCTTACAATTTATCAGGTTTTTCTGAGTGCATTAATGTTTCTTGTGACATCCTGTATGCGGACTTATTTTGGCAAAAATCATGAATATAATTGAGCTTGTTTGCTATATCGACTCCTTGCATTGTATCAACCTCCTTAAGGGGCCACCAATGAGATATCATGTTTATGCTATTTTGATTCAAGATGTTAAAAATTTAATTGGACAGAGTAATATAATTGTTTGTCATACTCTTAGAGAGGGAAATCAATGTGCAAATTACTTTGCTAAACTTGGAACTATTTTGGAGTCCGAGCTGATCTCTTGCATCTTATTGGAATGGACGCAGTTGAAACCCTCTATTCTAGAGAGTAGTTCTTTCTGTCTTTCTTCTTGTCTTTTTTTCTTCTTTTTGCTGATGTTTCTATTTGTCTTTTACCTTGTAACAAAAAAAAACGCTTTACAGTTTCTCCTTTGAAGATTAATTACCACTAAAGATGGTGGAAACTAATTTAACAACCACTTTACTATTTGAGTAATATATATTTACAAGTTTGTCAAAAATGAGAGACTATTTAATTTTGACCAATAACTACCAACTTGCCTATTTATTCTATTTAATAATTTGCCTGTTAAAAAAATAAAATAAATTCCATTTAATAATTTTGAACGCCTTTTGAATATATTTACGTATATAGGTAAATACTAGCCATCAATTCATCATCAATGTTAATAATATTTATATTTATTCCTCAAAAAAGAAAACGTTAATCCTAATATTTTGCATACTCAACCATCTGCATGAGCAGCGTGGACAAGTAAGAGAAAGAACCAAAAATGTACTATTTTCTATCCTGTTCATCCTATCCCACGAGAAAAACAATCCAAAACCTTATCATTAACCTTTAAATAATATGTTATAGCAATCTCATGGAAATCATAAACTGACAGCTACTTCTTGTCACAAAGCAACCTTAATATCCATGTCTTACTAGTTGAAACTAAACGACAAACAAAACCGATAGCCATTCAACAGAATCATTCATCCACTCCTTTATTCATTTTTCATTCTTCACATTTTTACGTGGAATGTATTGTACATTCTTGGTTTCAATGGATACTAGTAGTGTGTGTCTACTACTACGGTTTTTACTCTTTTTTGTTGTGTGTATCATTTCCTCTGAATCAAACTATATAAGATACAATACCAACTCAACCATTGTTCCTGGGAAGCTCAATGTTCACTTGGTCCCTCATAGTCATGATGATGTTGGATGGCTGAAAACCATTGATCAGTACTATGTTGGTTCCAACAACACCATTCAGGTTATTCACTCTCTCTTACACAACACACACTTTTAACTCAATTGAATTAAGATTTTGATTTTGTTTTATTGTTGTTCAAAATGCAGGGAGCATGCGTTCAAAATGTGCTTGATTCCCTTATACCGGCTTTGTTGGCGGACAAGAATCGCAAATTCATCTATGTTGAACAGGCAAGAGTCAAGACTTATCATCTATGTAGCATTGCACTCCACATCAAAGCCGTATTTGGTGTCCAAACCGATACTAACACATCTAGATACATTCAAATATTTCGTGTTGACGTGTCAGTGTTGTGCCTAAATGTCCGTGTCTATCTCAGCGCTTTACTGATATGCATGCAATCTTGATATGCATATGCAGTTCATAACGATATATTAATAACAGTAACAAAAGGAAAATGCTATCGGTACCGACATTTTATCCTTCATTATAAAGTTTTTAAACACAATTTTTGTATTAGACTCACCTTCATAGTGCTGATTAATCAAGAAGATAAACAAACATGAAGAAGAACAAGGAACAAAATTGAAGTCATAAACCCTTAATCAGTTGTTTGTGTTTTCTTTTTGGATCACGAATGAGAAGTTATAGATGTTTATTGCTTGTGTTACAGGCATTCTTCCAGCGTTGGTGGAGAGAACAAAGTGGGGAAGTTCAGAAAATAGTCAAGCAGCTGGTCAACTCTGGTCAATTGGAGTTCATGTATTCATCCATACGACTTTCCATTATTAAATGTCACGAAAAATTGATCTTTGATCATTATCCATGTGCTTGATTGTAGTATAACAGGATTCAGTTACAATGACATCAAATGATTCCTAAGATTTCTGATTGCAGAAATGGTGGTATGTGTATGCATGATGAGGCTGCTGCACATTACATTGACATGATTGATCAGACAACCCTTGGACATCGATTCATCAAAGAAGTATTCAGCATAACTCCACGAATAGGATGGCAAATTGATCCATTTGGACATTCTGCGGTGCAGGCCTACTTGTTGGGAGCAGAGGTACCATTTTGTAAATTATAAGGAAAATATAAATTTGATGATGAAAAAAAGAATGAGTTTGAAGTTGATTTACCTATAAGTCTCTTCATTTTTTCACGCACTTTTTACTTGTTTCTTAAGCACTACCCTGGTTGGCATAGGTTGGATTTGACTCGTTATTCTTTGCACGGATTGATTACCAAGATAGAGCTAAAAGAAAAGATGAAAAAAGTCTTGAAGTTGTGTGGCAGGGCTCTAAGAGCTTTGGTTCATCTGCACAGGTGATTGATTCATAGTGGTTTGCGCTTATGTTGATGATGCATATAAAATAATTGCATTTTCTTTTATCCTGGCTTCTGTTTGTTTCATTTCCTCATTCTAGTATCCTTACAAGTCCTTAAAATTGTCCATTGATCGATATAGATATTTTCTGGTGCGTTCCCTGAGAATTATGAACCTCCCGGTAATTTCTACTACGAAGTAAATGACGATTCTGAGGATTCTCCAATTGTTCAGGTAAAATCTGAGTCAAATATTTCGGTAAGGCATATTTGCTATTGATTGACAATATTTGTTAAGTAAACTTGAGTGTTTTTTTAACTTGTAGGACGATATCAATTTGTTCGACTACAATGTCCCTCAACGAGTAAATGAGTTTGTCTCAGCTGCAATGTCCCAGGTATGCAATATCATGAGTAAATGTGGGGTTGGTTCTTCAATATAATGTAATTCTCTATGTTTAAAACATATTTTTCGAAAATAAATATACCACTAGGATTTTAAACAATTTTGCGTTATAGAATTGCTATGCTTGAAGTTCTGAGAAACACTTATAGAAATACTCCGTAAATACTGTTATTCAAATGATCTAAGTTTTATCAGTCACAATTGGAAAATGATTTGAATCGACAAGTTAACAACTCCAATGCGTATCCTGTCACAGGCCAATATAACGCGCACAAATCATATAATGTGGACAATGGGGACAGATTTCAAGTACCAATATGCACATACCTGGTATAGGCAATTGGACAAGTTTATTCACTATGTTAATCAGGTTGCTTATCTTCAACTCTTCGCTCAATACAAAAGTTTATAATTTAAGTTTATTTCGCTAAGAGTCCTTTGACATACTAATGGGCCGGCTGGATAATGCTTATTTAGGATGGACGGGTTCATGCCTTATACTCGACCCCATCAATATATACTGATGCGAAACATGCTGCAAATGAAGTCTGGCCAATCAAGACCGATGACTACTTTCCGTGAGTTCCAAATGCAAAATGTGTAATATATTCAGGAAGAAGCTTAAGATTGTAGATTATGCCAGCAACATGACTTTGAGAATAACATTATGGTGGCTGTATTGCCTACCCAAACAGTTACTTCATATTTAGCTCCATAGTATCATTTTCCTAACTTGTCATTTCATATTTGGACCATGAATTTATTAGGTATGCTGATCGCTTAAATGGCTACTGGACGGGGTATTTTACAAGTAGGCCAGCCCTCAAAGGTTATGTTAGATTCATGAGTGGCTACTACTTGGTAAGCCTTCTAATTATTTTTAGTTTAAGTAAGGGTCTTGTTGAAAAACTCTCGTAGGCTTCAAAGTGTTATCAGAATTCCACAACTTTGGCTCTTATTACTCTTCAATCTTGAAATAGGCCGCAAGGCAGTTGGAGTATTTCAAAGGGAAGAGTGCCTTAGGTCCTAATACCGACTCTTTGGCTGATGCTTTGGCTATTGCACAACACCATGATGCAGTATCTGGTACAGAAAAACAGCATGTGGCTAATGATTATGCAAAACGGCTTGCAATAGGTTACACAGAGGTGATACTATATCTATATTCTCTTTGAAATTTATTTTCTTGCATATAAACTCAATTTTTTTCTTCTTCAATTTGGTGTCTAATTCAGGCCGAGAAAAGTGTTTCAGCATCACTTGCTTTCTTGACAGAGGCAGCAACCAAAACGGGTCATAGGACTCCACAGATTCAATTTCAACAGGCAAGTAGTGATGTTCTTTGGTTCAACCATTCTGCAATGTGCTACTCTGATTCCTTTACTAGCCTGCAGTATGTGTATTTCTAGTCTTCAAATAACATCTAAACTAGGCGTATTGCTTATCTTTGTGTGATGATTGTACTTTATTACATAATTCAATTTGTAGGATACTTCACATTCAAGATAAATCACCCAGTAATATATCTACCCCTATAATCATACCACTTTCCTTTTGTATGACAAAGTATGAAATTATACATATGTTCATACTGTGGTAATGTCACTTTCAATAAAAATCCCAAACTTCAATACAGATGAGTCTTATATTGCATATATTTTATGAAGTAGGTTATTGTCATTCTTAAAAACATACTTTGGGAATTAAAGTTTTAATTAACAACATACTTTGAGAATTAAAGTTTGAATACTTGATGCTGAGGTTGAGATATTGGCCATGCCTTTTCACTCTGACCATTGATTTTTATTAATATCCTTTTATCTCTTCCATCTTATCATTGCAGTGTCCACTTCTTAACATAAGTTACTGTCCTGCATCAGAAGTTGACTTCTCCCATGGGAAAGATCTGGTGAGGAGCTATGACATCTAATCGGTTTCTTATCAGAATGCAATATTTCTATCCATCAATATTTTCATGATATATATTACTTCTTGTAGGTTGTCGTCGTTTACAATCCTCTCGGATGGAAAAGAGACGATGTTATAAGGATTCCTGTGAGTTTTTTCCTTCAAATTGACTTTTAGTATCTTCATTTTTCTTATATTTTCTCGTCTAATTATGAAACATTCTGTGAGCTACTTACATATTATCAACTACATGCACATGGATTGTGGTGCATTTTTTCATGCGCTGTGGAATTACCTTGTGTATCTGCATGAGTGAAGGATGTTTCAAACTTAATATGGACAGAACTCTTCCATCCTCAAATATCGATTTTGCTTGACATAACTTGTCTATCAAATTTCTTATAGGTCGCCAATGAAAATGTTGTTGTTCGGGATTCGAGTGGGAAAGAAATCCAATCCCAGCTGTTGCCGATACCTGATGCTTTTCTTGGTTTAAGAAACTACCACACCGCAGCATACCTAGGAGTTTCTCCAAGTGTAAACCCTAAGTATTGGCTTGCATTTTCAGCTTTTGTTCCCCCACTTGGTTTTAGCACTTACTATGTGTCAAAATCTACACATGCAGGTTAGCTCTGATCAGTGATTTCATTCTTGAGAACTGTGTTATGTCATCACTCATTCAAATACTTGTGTTTGCAGCTGCTACTTCAGATAGGGATATAGCACACATATCAGGGAATCAGAGTGATACATTTGAAGTAGGCCTAGGAAACTTGAAACTTGTTTACTCTAGGAAGGAAGGGAAACTTACTCAATATATAAACATGAAAAGGAAGGTATATGATTTGTATGATACATTACTATTTATAATTTATATCCATTTAGAGATAAAACATAAAACCTTGCTAGTGCTTCTAAGTATGCATACTATAATTTTTATTTGATCTGATATGAGTTCTAAGTTTCTGTTCACAAATGAAAGGTCAAAGAATCTCTAGAGCAGACACATAAGTATTATGCCTCGTATGGAAATGACTTTACAGCAAATGCTCAGGTGATAATGTTTCTTCTATCCTTAGAATTCTGATTAATTTTATTTTCCCTATCACTTCTTTTTAATAGGATGATAATTTGTTTGATCACAATTACTTATTTCAAGATATTGGTTTAATTGTGCACAATTTATAAAGGCGTCTGGAGCATATATTTTTCGCCCTAATGGTTCATCAATTCCCATCAACTCCAACGAGAAGGTAAAATTGTATGTATGCTACTTGTGATCAATTACCAATTTCGGGTGTAACAAGAGATTAATGAGTTTTCATTTTTGAAACATTACAGTCTCCTCTCACAGTTTTGCGAGGACCAATCGTGCATGAAGTCCATCAGAAAATCAATTCATGGATATACCAGGTAGGTAGTATTCATCAATCGTTTAGGCAACTTTCTAGATTCTTTCAAACATCTATGGTTATTTAGTACATAATATATAATAGCACAAATATCTTAGGCAGAGAATTTTCATGAATTATAGTTAAGAAAACAAATAAAACTTGGAATCTGTTAGAGGCATGCAGTAGGCTTATTCTTTATCCTCCCTTGTTGAAAGCTCCGAATAGCTATATCAATAACTGACTATTGTCTTAATTGAACAGACTACCAGACTGTTCAAAGGAAAAGACCATGCTGAAGTTGAGTTTATTGTAAGTCTTATTCTTTTATTTTTTTTCTTCCTGTTTTATCGAACATAATTACTCGATAGTCGATACTTTATTTTATAAGAGCATGTAATCATGAAAAATTTGTTGACATCAGGTTGGACCTATACCGATTGACGATGGAGTTGGCAAAGAAATTGCAACTGAGATTAAAACAAATTTAGCAAGCAGCAAAACCTTCTATTCTGATTCTAATGGACGTGATTTCATCGAACGGGTATGTCAAACAGGTTTAACAATTATTTTCTAGTTAGAGTTTTTCTATGTCAATGCCAAATATAATGAGTTTTTAACTGCTGTGATGATGCCTACTTGTACAGGTTCGAGACTATAGAAAAGACTGGAACTTGGAAGTAAATCAACCCGTTGCCGGAAATTATTACCCTGTATGTTATGTTGATTGTTAAGCCATGTGTATTACAATATCATACATAAATACACATGAAGAAAAAGTCTTTCAAGTTGACGATTAATGAATTCTATATTCTTGTTTCAGATCAACCTTGGAATTTACCTAAGAGATAAAAGTAAAGAGTTTTCTGTATTGGTAGATAGGTCTGTGGGTGGTTCCAGCATCGTAGATGGACAATTGGAGCTAATGGTTCATAGGTTTGTTATGCACTTATGCTCATTATGTATCACTCCATATTATACCAATCAAATAACTTAATTCAATTTTTTTACCCTTTTATGTAGGAGGTTACTTGTTGATGATTCCAGAGGTGTTGCAGAGGCACTAAACGAAACAGTTTGCGTCTCTGATAAGTGCACAGGGTTAACAGTAAGATAATCTACATAGCCTGTGAGTTATTATGCGGCAAGGATCATAGTTTTCATATCTTGCTTATTCATTATATACAATAAAATTTTCAGGTTATAGGGAAGTACTATTTCAGAATTGATCCTGTAGGAGAAGGTGCTAGATGGCGTCGAACATTTGGTCAAGAGATATACTCACCGTTTCTTCTAGCCTTCACAGAGGTGGTTAAGGAATGGTTGTTAGTTAGAAGTGTCTGCATTTCCTAGTGAGCTGAATTTATAGTTAAAATAACTTGTGTTTATTTTTGTCTTTTAGAGTGAAGGTAACTGGGGAGATTCTCATGTCACAACGTTCTCGGGAATAGATTCCTCATACAGCTTACCAGAAAATGTTGCGATAATAACCCTCCAGGTGGGAAATATGCTGAGTTCTTTAATGGACATTGTTGAGGATTTTCCTGATTTTATATTAAGCCTTCTTATTGTAATCTGTAGGATCTTGGCGATGGAAAAGTTCTCCTTCGGCTAGCGCACTTATATGAGGTATATCTTCTTTAGGTATTATCAACTGGTTTGTATGACATTCTTACCATTTTCCTGCTCAACTTCTAATTCATTCAGAATTAAGAGGATATTTGTTCATGTTTGGTTTGAAATATATATGCAATGATGCAATATTGCTTTGACAAGTCACATAAAACTTTCAGATTATATGTACTTTATATAATTCAAATATGATTTAGTTCCTTTCTGCATAATGAGCTAGTAGCCTAGGCTGCCTAGCAGTTATTTATTCAAAGCCAATTAAATTATTTATCCTTCTCATTCTCTCTTCCTTGTTTCTTCTATTGTTTTTTAGCCTTATTTTTCCACACACTGAAATTCTCTTTTTCTTGACAATGCAAGATTGGTGAGGACATGAATCTTTCAGTTAAATCAAGTGTAGAACTCAAAAAGGTGTTCCATAATAAACAGGTAGAACATCATGACAACTGATAATGCTTCATAGCTGATTACTTCATTCATGTCATATGGAGCTTGTCATTTCATTTGTCTAAGGAGTTTGATATATAATTCCATTGTGTTCAGATAAACAAAATAACTGAGGCGAGTTTATCCGCTAACCAAGAAAGAACAGAAATGGAGAGGAAGAGATTAGTGTGGCAAGTTAAAGGGTCGTCTCGAGAACCGCAGGTGTCGAGGGGACAACCAGTTGATCCAGAAAAGTTAATTGTAGAACTTGCTCCCATGGAAATAAGGACCTTTATTATCAATTTTAAGCACTAGTAGAACTTTATTATCCATTGGGAGGGAATGGATCTTTTAGCTTGAGATTTTCTGGTGAAAATTGTGCTTATATCTCCTTTCAAGAAAATAATATTCTGTTAAGGTCTCACTTAAATTTTCATAATTATGATGAGAGACATCAGACACAAAATTTTCATGTAATAAAATTAGTCTAAATTTTAGGACAAGAATATCCATTCCTTGATATGTCAGTGAAAAATAAACAATGC
>Ga0099826_10001284_pt1 | contig 14776 bp, 11 predicted proteins | sample Mtrugardesep15_FD_76830 | JGI IMG/M metagenome (GOLD analysis project Ga0099826, IMG submission 76830) | Root nodule microbial communities of legume samples collected from California, USA - M. trunc garden sep15 | ecosystem: Host-associated > Plants > Roots > Nodule | place: USA: California... | reverse complement strand
CAACCCAAAAAAAAAAATAGAAGCTTTATTTCATCAAATAACTAATTTAGAGATGACTTATTTTGTTGAAAATGCAACAATTATTTTCTTTTCAAATAACCCAAACACAAGGAGGCAAATCAAACGTAGAGAATATCAGCATTTTCTAGACTCTCCTCCTAAGCTTTCAAATTGAGTAAGGTGATAACAAAGAGTCATCAGACCTGCTTAGTGAATACTTAACCAATGCAAAGTGAGAAATCAAATGCTACCATCAAAATCACAACCCAAAAACAAGTGATTGACACTTTCCTCCATCCCGCAACCACTAGAACCAATATTAGTATTAGACTGTAGAATTCCAGATCGGAGCAGATTGTCCTTCGTCGATATATGATTGTGTATAATCTCTAGGCAAAGAAAAAAAAACATTCATACGGGCGGATTTATTCCACACAACATCTGAGATGTCATAACGATCAGTCGGCTCCACAACAAGCACTGAAGAGGACTAATCCACCAAAGATAAAAAAAAAATTAAAATATATTTTTATTTTTATTTAAACATTCAACCATCAAAAAGATAGAAATTTCATTTTATCAAATAATTGATTCAGAGACGACTCATTTTGCTGAAAAATGCGACAATTATTTTCTTTTCAAATAACTCAAACACAAGACAACCAAACCAAATGAAGAAACTCAAATACAAGACAACCAAATCAAATGAAGAGAAGGTCGGCATTTTCCAGACTAGCCTCCCAAGCTTTCAAATTGAGTAAAGATAACCGGAAAGAGTCATCAGACCTACTTAGTGAATACTTATCCAATACATAATGAGAAATCAAACACTACCATTAAAATCACAACCCAAAAATAAGTGATTGACAATTTCTTCCATCTTGTAACCACTGAAACAAATATTAGAGTTAGACCATAGAATTCCACATCGGAGGAGATTCTCCTTCGCCGACATATGATTGTGTATAACCTACAGGCAAACAAAAAAAAACTTCAAAGTGGCTGAATTATTCCAGACAACATATGAGATGTCATAACGATCAATCAACTCCAAAACAGGGATTGAAGTGGACTAATCCACCATAGATGAAAATCAAAAAGTTTTTTTTTTAGCATTCAACCACCAAAAAGATAGAAGCTTCATTTCATCAAATAATTGATTCAGAGACAACTCATTTTGCTGAAAAATGCAACGGTTGTTTTCTTTTCAAATAACTCAAACACAAGACAACCAAATCAAATGAAGAAACCCACACACAAGACAACCAAATCAAATGAATAGAAGGTCGACATTTTCTAGACTCGCCTCCTAAGCTTTCAAATTGAGTAAGGTGATCAGATAGAGTCATCAGACCTGCTTAATGAATACTTAACCAATGCATAGTGAGAAATCAAATGCTACCATCAAAATCACAACCAAAAAAATAAGTGATTGACACTTTCCTCCATCCTGCACCCACTAGAATAAATCTTTGAGTTAGATGGTAGAATTCCACATCGGTGCAAATTCTCCTTCGTCGATATACGATCATATGTATAAACGCCAGGCATAAAAAAAAAAACTTCAAAAGGGCAGATTTATTCCTGACAACATCTGAGATGTCATAACGATCGGTTGGCTCCACAACAAACAATATATGATATACACCCTAAAGAACACATGTCATCCACATACACCAAACAATTCTCCGACAACTCAAAAAGACGTCTAAACTTATCTCGTAAGGTACCACCTTATAACCAAGAGAACGTTTTTACCCCATCACCAAACACCTACCTACCCACATCTCGTCAACTCTACTGATACCCAATATTTCTTTCCACCAACTTTACCTCGTTCTCCCTCCCTCCCTCCCTCACCAACCATCATCCCCATATGAAGCTACTAAAATCTTAAATAAAGGACCATCCGCTCCACATGCATCATCAAACATCATTTACCCAACAAAGCCAAATTAAACTCTCTAATCCTCTGAACCTTAGTCCCTTGTTCTCGTTGTCCAAACAAATAACGTCTCATTTAATCCAATAAATTTTCCTAACATCCAATAGAGGAAATGATGCATGATAGAGCTTTGAAGAAGGACAATATGTTATACCAACCCGAAGACAATTTTTTTACTTTTCCACCTAGGTAACTTCTTTTAATATGTTCTACCAACAGATGTCAAAAGTTTAACCAACGATGATCACCACCAATTGGAAGACCGAGATACAACAAAGTAATACAACCAATTTTACAGTTCAAAACAACTGATGACTCGGTCAGCCAAGAATCAGACACATTCACACCCAACATGCTTTTGTTAAAATTCACCTTTAGGCTCGAGACTACCTCAAATAGAACGAGATTGACTTACAAAGTTTTGATATTAGGCCAACTTTTCTCTCCCAAAATCAGAGTCAGAGTGACAATAACAAATTCTAAGTGAGAGATACAAACTGCATTTCCCTCGTAGATTTTATAACCAGAAAACATGTCAGCCTTAATGGTTTCATTTAACATAATATTCAACCTTTCAGAGAAATTGAGATAAAGGTTCATCTTGGCGCAAACCTCTTTCAAATTAAATTCATCAGTTTGCCTACCATTCACAAGAACCGATGTTGTGTTCGTGCTCACATATTCCATAATCCATTTGCGCCAAAATACACGAAGGTTCATCTTCCCTGTAACAACATCCAAATAATTCCAATCAACTTAATCATATGATTTCTCAAAATCGAATTTGAACATTAATAATTCCTTTTTGAACCTACGCGCTTCATCCACCACTTCGTTAGCAAAAAGAATCTCATCAAAAATCTGCCACTTTTGATAAAGACTGTGAAGTCTATTTGCTAAAACCTTTGACAATATTTTGTAAATACATCCAATAAGGGAAATTGCTCTAAACTCCTATAAGCCTTGAGGATATTCGTCAACCTTTAGAATTAGAGCTATAAACGTACAGTTTAACCCTTTTACCAACTTTCCATTTCGATGAAACTCTAGTATAACCCGCATAATTATTAACTTTAATTTCTCCCAAAAATCCTTGATGAAATCAAATATAATTCCACCCCGACCAGAACTTTTGAAGCTATCACAATCCCACACAGCGTTAACCACCTCACTAAACAGCCTGGTCAGCTCACCTCTTTTCATAACACTGAGAGTATTGAAAGAAAAATCCTCCAAATCAGGTCTATTCATAATATCTGACTTAAAAGCTCTAACATTCGTCACCCATTCTATTTGAGTACCGTTACATTAATAATACTAATAAAGTTCATCCTCCTTCTGTTAGACTTTAACCCATTAAAAAAAATTGTGTTGGCGTTAATACTAGATTTCTGCCACTATATACTATTATGAATATTTGACAAAGAAAACAAAGTTGAAGAAAGAGAGTGTAACTCCTCTATCTCATCTACCACGAAATCGTCCACTTCCCCTTTATTATTCATGGTTAATATGCGATCTTTTACCTCTTTTATTCTGCCATCCAAATTTTGAGCATGGGTTTAATGCCAATTTTTTAGACTGTTTAATTAATGTCTTATATGCTCATATTTATTGAATGGCTTGAGGATCATTCATACGTGGTCTAGTTTCATCTTATACTTGAAAGATAAAAGACAATGAGATGCAAAATAAAATGCAAGTAATAGAGGGTACCCCAAGACAAATATTTGGTTCCATGCAATTCTCCCCGATGTTCAACTTGCTGGACAAGAGCATAAAAACCTTCAACAAAAAGAACAGAGATGACGAGACAACTAATTTGCTTCCTTAGATGGAATTCCCTATGGGAGAGCTGCCTCATTTGGGGATCCGCGGACGGTCCCCAGTGGGGATAAGGATTTGAGGGTAGTGCAGAGATAGGGACCCGCTCCCAAGCAATTCACTAAAATACATTTTATAATTGTTTGTATATCCAAATATTTTATGTTATATTTATTTGATTTTTCACACATATAGAAATTTATTTTCTATGTAATGTTTACAATAATGTCTTAATTATTATATGATTTTTAATTATCTTTACCGATTGACTGATTAAAAAAAAAAATTAGTTATTTTTTCATTTACTCAAGTTCGTCTTTATGTGTAGTACTCCCGCCTCTGCCCCGCTGACATGATAGGCCTAGTAGGCTTTTCTATAAACCTTAGCCTGACTTACTTAAATTAATGAGCTTTTTAAAAAATTTGAGCCTAACAACCTATTTAAAAAATGAGTTAGGCCGAGCCGGGCTTTAAGTAGGTCGGGTCAGGCGGCCTAGCCTAATCCCACCCCTACCTAGAGACGACAGACTCCCTTGTTTGAGTCTTGATTTAAACATCGTGAAGGAAAAATAGAACCTACAAGATCAATAATAATCAACATAAAGCAATTAACAGAGGCGACACGCAAAAGCATCCAATCAACCCATCTAGAGGCAAACCCTAATTTTTGCAATACAGTTACATACCTGACCACAAGCCATAGAAAAGATCTCAGAACCACATAGCTCCCAAAACCACTTATAAAAGACAATATTCAAACCATCAGTGCAAATTTTAGAATGAACAATTACTTCTCATTATTTGATGGATTTATTCAGTCATCATATGAAATTAAACTCTTGGTGTTTCTTAGTTGTAATTTATTCACTAAACTTGTCTAAATCTTTAAACATATTTGAAGAATTTGACTCGGTGGATTTCAAATATATAAAAAATAAAAAATAAAAACCATTATTATAGTTTTTTTTAAATCCATTGCTATACCCAAAACTGTAGACAATTAGCTCTATCCATGTCACTAGAATTTACCTCGAGTTAGTAGTATAATCATATGCAAAGTCTCCCACTTATGCACATATATACTTTGTACCAAGGAAACACAAACAAAAAGAAAGAAGCTATAACTGTGGATAATGTATTGATGAAAACCACTTCATTCTCCTTCAACAAAATCTTGTGTTTCCATTTTTACTCCTAATTATAAACCCTACGCTTCATGTTCCCCTTTCGCCTTCCTTCGTCTAGAGTAGACCAGTCCACTCCACTTTACAAAAGAGCGCTCTTGAGTGGTTACAATCTGGCAGTGTTGTTGATCCTCGGGAATTGGTTGCTCCACCTATAAACCAATAATATTATCAGTCTCAACTGAAACAAGAAAATACATAATATACAAGGAAATAAGTACAAAGCAAATTGTGAAGTAGGGTCAGTGTTGTCAATGTCAAGCGCAGATTTCTGCTATGCTGCAACACTATAGCGCCGCAATAGCATTAGCGGCTCTTTGACAACAATTTGTATGAAATAACAAATCGCAGTTGCTGCTTGCTGCTTGACAACACGGTGTAGTATAACACGATGGAGACAAGATGAAAATACCATAGTGACACAGTCGATAACAGCACTGCCAAGATTATCGTTATTGCCTTCAGAAGTACTGCAAAAATATCAGGTTCGTTAGATACAGCATCAGAATCACTACCAAAAAATCGTCTAAACAATGTACTTATGTAGTTCCACTAAAGACGAAAAAAACTTATTTTGAATTGTTTATTATCACGAAAAACATCAATCATCACATATCACAAGAAGGAAGCTAAACATATCACTATTTTAATTCCTATGTGTGTGAACTACAACTATGCCATAAATAAGTAGGATTTAATAATGCCATACATCATTATTCATGTCAGCACTTTTATTAGAAGAAAAATAGACAGCAATATATGTGCGCTGCTTTCAGCAATGTGGAACCTTTCCATTTTTACTTTCAGTAATGACAAACCCATTGATACATAACTGATGCTTTTAATACTTTCAATAACAATCTCTGTGGGATGCTGGTGTTGTGACATCTCTAAAAGTATAAACAAATGAAGTGAATAAAGAATCCATAAGAGAAATAGATATATGCACTAATATATTAATCATATTATCCAGACTTGCTTCGATTACTAAGAGTATATTATGTTCCAAATAGATTACAAGATATATAATGCAGCAGACCAAAACTATCTTATAAAAGAACTACCAGGAAAATTAACTTCAATTACAATTTACAACTAACATTTTAAATTCCACATCTTCGTGAAAATATTTAATAACAGTACAGCTGTACAGGGGGTTTCATTTACGGTGAGAAAATACTCAAGGGACTTTCCTTTTCAGGGCCACAATATTAGATCGCCTTTGCAGTCACTATCACAATTATATATCAAGCATTTAACGCCATCATTTTTGTAAGGATTAAATAGACAGAGGTGAGACATACTCCATCATTTGTTGATCCAACAATTCTCTTTTGTCTATCTCTTCTGCTTGGTAAACTTCAGAAACTGGAGACTTATTACTAGCACTACTGCTTCCAGAGATAGCATCTTGTTTTCGTTGGAACTCTGCAAAAAGAAACATTGTAGTTGTAAATGCAATCACATTGGCAAGGTACTAACTTGTCTCCTATAGGCAATCAAATTACATACCAGTTGGCAAAACTGAATTTGGAGATGGAATATTTGCTAAAAACTTCTGGCACATGATGGTACCCGGAAAATCTAGGAAAGTATAGTTTAGAAATCGTGATCTTTCAAAGTTTGGCATCTTTGAAAATCCAAAAGCGCCGGTCCATGTATCTACCACAGTGGGAACAGCAGGCAAAACAAGCCGCTCCACTCCTAATTGCATGAGCTTCTGATGAAAGAAAATGATTATATTAGTGAGAATGTCGTAGTAAAAAGAACCAAGAAAGCCAGGAAAAAATTGAAAAACAAATTTGCTAATCCATTTGGTAATCAAACCATGAAAGTTTGATAAAATAAATTGTCATTAATGTAGCTTTAGTTAACAAATTAAAGCAAAAATCTGGACCATTAGTCAACCTTGATACCTTTGGTAATGATAACAAAATCATAGAATATAGTCCATAATTACTTATACCATAATCTCAAAATTGCAATCACAATTGGAATTGATTAATTAATTAATTAATTAAGATATGAAGTAGGAATAGGAGTATTATAATTTATAGCCAATATACAAATCACATACATTACGATAATAAAAATTAAAAGGGGGCATATCACATGAGGGATCAAGACAAAAAGGGAGAATCTGTTCCTTGTTCGTTACCTTTTCCAGTTCATCCATTAATATGCGACACATTCCATGACGACGATACTGAAATCTGGTACCAACAAGAGGTACTTCAGCTACCTTATCTCCAAGGACCCTAAGAAAAATGAAATAGTCAATCAAGACGACCATAACAGAAGGCATTAAAAACAGCAGCTCAAAAAGAAATGCAATCATTCAGTCAAATAAAGCCTACTTCTTCATGTTAACAATATACTCACCTAATAGTTGCTACACTAACCAGATCTTCATTTCTCTCCAGAAGTACTGAATAGAAGCCCCGGAAATTCATTCGATTAAGTTCTGACCTGAAAAGGTCATAAACACAGATATCAGGTATATGCCAAAAGATACAACAATAATTCACACAATTTAGAGACAGATACAAATCCATCGGTAAATGGTATATAAATGTTTATAGGCCCAAAACTTCCACATTTGTCGATTATTTTAAATGAAAGTTCCCTGTCAAAACTGTGATATCTTAAATGATAGTTTCCTATCAGAACTATGAAAATTTTCAAATCGAACATCTTAGCAAAACTGAGATTAGCAGATATGATATCATCAGGTTGCAATTTCAAAATATATGGTTATGAACTATGATCAGCAGGTTTATACCAATAAACAAACAAAATCTGTTTGAAACAAAATAACAGAAAAAAGCAGCCTGGAACAAACAAAATTTGCTCGAAACAAAATAACAGAAAAAAGGGTAGCCCGGCGCGCTAAAGCTCCCACATACGCAAGGTCCGGGAAGGGGTCCCACCATTTTGGCGTATTGTACGCAGCCTTACCCTGTTTTTTACACAAGAGGCTGTTTCCAGGACTTGAACCCATGACCTTTCAGTCACGTGACAACAATTTTACCGTTGCACCAAGGCTCTCCTTATCATGAGCATATAACAAAATATAAAAGGTATTCTAATAGAACACCATGAACATATTTTGATGGATATGAAACTCTTACCATCGGCTGAATAAAACATTTTCCATCAGATCTCTGCAAGAAGAGGATTCCTTTAGGGGCTCAAAACATTCATGCATCAATGAAAGAGCTACATTGAGTTTGCTGTAACTTTCTGCCAAAAATCCACTTTTACTATTATCATCAAGTTCACAACTCTCAGAGTCGGCACACTTCACTAATGTCCATGTTAGATTGTCCGCACCCACTGAAACTGGCTGTCCTAACAGACTTTGAAGGGCTGCATATAACTGCAAAAAATAGACAAAAGTTTAGAGCGTCGTTAAACTTAATTGTAACATGCAACGTCGCCCAAATCAAGTCTCAATGCTCATTAATTCCATTAAATCTCAAGTACAAGCATTGATCAAAATGACTTATACAGAAATATTGGCTAAACTCAATAAAGAAGGGGATGCATTTAATATACCTTTTCACAGTCTTTTCCGCAGAACCGGCTTTCCACATAACTTCCAGATTTACTCGTATCTCTACTTTTCAGGCACCCAACATGATCTACAATATGTTGACAAAGATGACATGGTAAGTACAATATAAATTGATTCAGAGATGCACATACATACGCATCAAAAGTATGGGTGAAATATAAAAGCGGATATATGTATCAGCACACTTACATTTATGTTCACACTGAATGCATGTAAAGAAATGTTCATCCTCACCACCCCCATTGAATCTGCTTTGGCTACAAATCTCGCATCGACACGATGGACAAAACCATTCACCATCAGGGAGATCCTATACAGGAAAAATGAAATCCAATTATTGGTGCAGAAGAATAAAACTGAATTAAATACGAGATGCACTAAATATAGCATGAGTGAGAATGAAAATAGCTAGCCTACCTCCAGACCAAGACATGTCTTATGATATGAAGACGGGCAGTGATCACACAAAAGAAGTTCGCCCCCATAGTGGCAAACGGAACAAATGTAGTCGTTTTCACCTTGACGCATATGACTGTGTGGTTTTATCATAGCCTCCTTAGACTTGTGATCTTGCATTATTTGTATCTGGCAAGATAAGAGCGACCTACCATCGTCCAGAAAGATACTGGCACTTGGTCTGATGGTATTACTGCCAGTAGCATGAAATTGGAAGGAAACAAGACTGTATATTCTTGAACAACAGTTACACTTGATGCCTTCATGAGTTATTCGCCCAGAAAGCACAGCACGGTGCCCACGTTTTGCTCGACAAAAAACCTTAGACCTTGGTAACAACATGTTGCTGTCTATCAACCAAGACAAAACATTTAAAGGTTTATGATGTGAAAGGCAAGAGGAAGACGCCTCATTTGATCTCAGCACCCTTAGAGTTGATTCATCGCTTCGGCGATTCGGCAGGCTGCCATCTGAATTTCTCAAGCGCTTTCGCTTCCGATTTGCACTTGATCTATTCGCAGCAACACTGTTATCATCACTCAATACCTGATCAACATTTTCCTCAAGAATGGACGAGGTATTTAAAGGTTGCATGCCAGAAATAGTCGATTTCTGAATACTTTCTTTAAGTAAGAACCTGCATACTGAATTCAGTGAGATGAATCTCTGTTCCTGTGGAGAAATGTATAAAACACCTCTTCTTCTATTATTTGGAGGTGGATCAATTAAAATCCATCCTTCTGCTTTCAGATGATTTCTTACTTTTGAAATAAGTTTACTTTTATCTGCCCGATTGCAGGTCTTCTCGAGTGCATGTTTGTGGTATTCCACAATGGCTTGAGGACAATAAGCTTGTTCATCTGAAACTGCAACAGATGGAAGCCCCACAACTAGAGTAGATATAACTCGGTCCTGAATCTCTTCAGATGGACTAAGAGGCACATCTGGAACGTGACAATCACCGGCAGGATGCCTTATACCAAGACCATTTTCGGACGGAGAAGAGTTCACCATGGATTCCATTTGCATATCTTTACAAAGTGCAATAAGTGAGTAGTAAAGTTTCTTCATGCGATGGATTCTATTGGGTGGCTTGTACCTGTACTGTTTACCAGTCTGGTCAATGTCAATTTCCCATCCAAGATATGCAAGATGTTTCCATACTTTTTCCTTCAAAGATGCCATAGATGCCCTAGCGTCAGAAGCAAGCACATATTGCTTAACAGCATCGGGACAGTATTCAGTTTCAGAAAATATTACACGTTCCCACGGATTATTTGACTTTAAATCAGTTGACAATCTGTGTTGATTTTTCTCATACTTAATGGCAACGGAAACTGCTTCACCAGCACCGTTGCATGAAACTTCATTTTGAAACTTAGGCAAGTCCTTTTCAGCTGGAGGAACAACAGGTTCTTTCTGCTCAAACTTTTCCTTTTCAGATAATAATTCACCTGATTCCATCTCCGGAAGTTTCAAGACCGAGAAAACTTCCTTTACTGTAACAGCCAAGTAATCACCAACTACCTCCATTATCAAGTGTCTCCACAAATCCTTCTTATCATTCAATGTCCATTCACCAATCGCAGCAAATTCCTTTTTTTGTCGCACATCATACCAAATTTGCCTTACCGATACCGGAAGATACGACTCCTCAATCAATTCAAAAAGCAACCATTTCCCTCGTCGCTCCCATTTCTCCATACCTTCATCCCAATCCTGAGTAATCCGAATTTCCTGAATTCCAACCTTCATTTCATCACCCAAATCAGGGAAAAACACAGTCCTCTCCTCCATTCCATCACACTTATCATTTACAACACCTTCCCACCAAGCTTCCTGGTAATTTACATCAACACACAAACCGTACTTAAGATCACATTTCTCAAACTCAACCAAAGGCGGCACTGGCCTAATCCTCCCACGTTTACTCAATGACCCGATATCACCATCCAAAACACTTGAAACACTCACTACCTCCACAAAATTACCCAACCCATTATCATTCAGAATATTCTCATATCGAACATGACGCTTCAGCTTCTCACATTCAATAACAGTCCCTGGATGCCATGATCCCAGAAACCCCTCTTCAAAACTCTTCACCTGAAATTAAAAATTCAAACTTTTTAACACCCATAAACAAAAAACTTCAAATCAAAATACCAAGTGGGACCCACAAAGAGACAGTGGGTCCCTCAGGTTAATGGGTCCTGATACCACTTCTTTCTGTAAACAAGTGATCAAAAACCTCATTGCAAGAACCCTAAAAAACCCATAAACCCATCAAAACAAAAACTTTGCATGAACCCTAAAAACCCACAAACCCATCAAAATAAACATAAAAATCAAACCTTTACAACACCATAACAGCCACATTATCAACAATTCAAGAACCCACTAAAAAAATCAAAAACCCAAAAAAGAAAATCAAGAACTCAGAAAGAATATCGACATTACCTCAACCCTTTCATTGATTTGAAGCTTTGATTGCGAGTTTTCTGAAGTCTCTAAACCCTCCATTGATAGGGTTTTGAGCTTCAAACGTTTTCTTCGTATTTTGTTGAAACAGGTTTTGTTACTGAACAATGTTGTTTGTTGTTATATACGAAAGAATTATAAGAGAAACAAAAAAGAGAAAAATAAGGTAAAACCTTTTTGTTGTTTTTGATTTGATAAGGTCTCTTTCTTCTCTTCTGGGTATTTTTTTTTAAACTTTGCTCCCAAGTAAACAAACGTCACTCTCCTTTATTGACACCAAGGATGGATACTACTACTCTCTCTCTCTAGACACTCTCAATAATTAATAAATTAATGTTAAAATTCGCAATCATATTTTTCGGTTTTTTATTGACAAAAAACAATAAAATATAATTTTTGTTTTAGATTATTATTGATGTCAATTTTCATGGGTTAACAAGATTTCTTAAATAACGTTTTAATGGATAATAAGATTTCTTAAATAACAATTTTAATGGATAATAAGATTTCTTAAAAAAAAAATTGAATAATGAGATTATTATTGATGTCAATTTTAATGGGTTAACAAGTGAATAACGAGATTATTCCTTAAAAAAAAAAAGTGGATAATAAGATTAGACCTCTTAAATAACATTTGGATTTTTTTTTTCTTCTCACATTTAAATAATTTATCTTTTTAATAAAAGGTAAAAGAGTAGTTCGCTATGTAATCATCACACAACTCTATAAATAATTTAATTTATCTTTTAATACGTGCATAGATCAGTTTTTCGTTTATTATTAAAAACATTGAGTTGGCATGTCACGTAGAATAGTCTTTTATTTTTATGAAACATATAAATGTTATGAACATCTTCTTCCTTCAACCAATGAAAAAAGTCTACTCAAAAATTAAAATCTCCAAATTTTCAATCACGCTTGTATATTCCTCCCTTTGAGGAATTGGTTTGGTGGATTTTTTCTTTTGGGATTGGTTCATTGACGTGATTTTTAATGGTGGTGAATTAAGTGTGATTGATTTGTGTTGTTGAAGAGGAATTTGAAGGAATGAACGAAGAAGAGGATTGGGAGAGAAAGAAGAAGACACGGGGAGGAAGATACAAGTGTGATTGAAAATTTGGGGATTGATTGTTTGTTTAACACTATCCATAAGTTCTAGTCTTCTAGATGCTTTTTTGTTGAATTAATTGTTGCTTGGATTCTTTAGTTCCTTTGTTGTCATAGTTATTTGGTTTCACATTTTAAACATCTTCGTTCTCACATAAAGAACATATGATCAAATACTTAATTTCTGAAACATATTCTTAACTAGAAATATACTCAAGCTTTTAGTAACATTAAATATAGGCTTAATTACACTTTTAGTCTTTGTGTTTTGACATACTTATAAAATGGTCCTGCTCTTTTAAAACAGAACAAAATTGTCCTTTAATTATCATTTTTGTTGCATTTTTCGTCCTACCCCTCATTTTATCCTCCAAAAACGCTGATGTGTCGCATTTTTTTATGAGGTGTCCAAAAAAGTGCTTAGGTGGCATTTCCATGTGGCATTTAATCTAATTTAAATAAATAAAAAATAAACTAATAAATCAAAAAAAGCTTTTATTTATTTTTTTGTTTGCTTTAAAATCATTAAAATAAAAAGGGAAGGAGAAAGCTTGGAAACCCATATCAATTTTTCTTCAAAACCCAGTTTTACAGCATCATATTTGTTCCAGTTCTTCTTCGTCTTCCTCCATAGCTCTTCTCATAGCACCATAACATTAGTTATCATCCTTTTCCAGTTCTTCTTCAACCTCAAAATCATAAAATCGTGTCCCAATTGTTGTTGAAACTGCAAAATCGTTTTTCTCTGTTGTTGAAACCGTAAATCGCGAATCATGTTCCAGTTCTGCTTGATTCGTGTACTAAAACTGCAAAATTGATTTCCTCTTTTGTTTTTCTCCTTTGTTTCCTTCATATCCTGTTCAATTTGTGTACTTAAACCCCTTAATCGCGAATCCTGTTCCAGAAGCTTGTGACTGAAAAAATTTCAGAAGCCATGGATTATAGAGAAGATGAAGGTGATGGTGTGACCTAAAGAAGATAAAGGTGTAAAAAACAAAACCCTAAATCATCAATTTATAAAATCTTTTCGACATAACCCATGTTCCCAATCAAAACAAAATCCGAAATCATTACACCCCAAAATTCGATAGGGATTCCCAAATTTAACAAAATTCAACTGTCACAATTCTGCTAAAAAAGATAAAATCTAGATCTAAAAAATTGAAATCCATATTGTAGTTTATTTCATCTCTCCAATCAACTTTTGTTACTTCACATGCATCCTTAAGAAACTCAAATAACCTCCACCATGTCCAGGTCTCTCTTTCACCTTTGTTTCTGTTTTTCTTTCACGAAGCAGGGGCTTTTGCTTCTATGTTTCTTTATTTGTGCCAACCATGGTGTTTCTTTATTTGTGTCAATGATGATGATTCTGATAGAGATGGATATGCTAATGTTAGGTGATGAAATGGTGGTGGTGAACGGTGTTGTTGGTATGATAAAGGAGGGAGGGAATCTATTTGAAGAAAAGAGATAAGAGAGTTTTGGAGTTGAAGATAAATTTAGGGATTTTGATTTTAGGGATGATGAATTTTTTATTTTTTGAATAAGGGATGATGAATTTATGAAAGGGATGATTTGTAAATGGATGAAGAGAAGAGATGAATGGATATTCATAATTCTGGATTTGGGTTTACAGCATAGGTTTTTTTTTTAATTCCAAACATTTTATATTTTTAATTGTTTTTTATTATTTATTTGATTTAAGTACATTTTTTGAATAATAAAATATTAATATGATGACATGTATAATTGTTTTTCCACATATGCATTGCCACATAAGTGTTCCATTGGCCACATCACTTAAAATTCTGACACATCAGCGTATTTGGAGGATAAAATGGAAGGTAGGACAAAAAATGCAACAAAAATGATAATTGAAGGACAGTTTTGTTCTGTTTTAAAGAGGCATGATCAATTTCGTGAGTAGGTCAAAACACGAGGACCAAAAGTGTAATTAAGCCTAAAAGTTAATGACACAAATTGAAGGTTTTGACACGTCTTTGTAAAGATTTTAAAATATCATAAACTTAATAATTTAACTATTTAAATTTAAAATTTTTTGTCAAAATCTTTAATTTAACAATTTACGCTTTAATTTGAAGTTGCAGATAAATTAATAAAGATTAAAGAATAAATAGTTAAATTGTTAAACTATTAAACTAATTTAGGGTGGATTCTAGGGTGAGGGTCCAATTAGGT
>Ga0099826_10001283_pt1 | contig 14776 bp, 5 predicted proteins | sample Mtrugardesep15_FD_76830 | JGI IMG/M metagenome (GOLD analysis project Ga0099826, IMG submission 76830) | Root nodule microbial communities of legume samples collected from California, USA - M. trunc garden sep15 | ecosystem: Host-associated > Plants > Roots > Nodule | place: USA: California... | reverse complement strand
TCATATAAATATATATATAAACACCACATATCTTATTTTATTAAACAATAAAATAATCATCACGTCACAACATCATAAATACGTCGCATAATCACCAAAAATCATATAATATATAATAATATATTATATTCTCTAATAAAATAATTAAATAAATAAAGAGGGCGTTACAACTGATGGGAACAAGGGATCCAAGGGGACCGAAATCACTCCAAGAGCTGAACAAAAAGGAAGAAGAACCGGATTTGGGGCGCCACGAATAGCCTTTAAAAAGAACATTTTTAGCCCGGATGATGGAAAACCAAGTGGGGGAGCTGCTACTTTTGGTGGCGGCATTGAGGAGGTTTGTATGTGATATGTATGTGGCAGAAAACATAGACACCCAAAGTTTGTTGTTATGCAATAAATCCCAAATCAACTTTCCCAAAAGACAAGTATTAGCCTCTCTAGCTTTTCTTGTACCAAGACCCCCAAGATGCCTAGGCTTGGCAGTTTTATTCCAACCCACTAAATGAACTCCCTTATCATTGGCGCCTTTCCAAATGAAGTTACGAGTTGTTTGGTCTATAGCAGCACAAATACTTTGGGCAAGCCAACTTATTTGCATATAATAAGTTGGAATTGAAGCAAGGACCGATGATGCAAGAGCCAGCCGACCGTATTTATTTAGAAGCTTGTTTTTCCAAGAGGCAAGCCTAGTCTGCATTTTCTCAATAATGAAATGAAAGTCGCTCCTCTTCAATCTTCCTTTGAGGATTGGGAAACCTAAATATTTGTCAAGGGAAGTAGTGTTACAAATACCTGATATGGAGGTTAGGTTGTTAATCTTTTGATGCGGAACACCTGAAGAGTAAAAAGCTCTTGACTTGGAGAGATTTATTTTGAGGCCCGAAGCTTGGCTGAATTTGTCAAAAAGATCCTTAATGAATCTGAGTTGAGATTTCCTTGCTTTAGTGAAAAGTAGCACATCATCCGCGAATAGAAGGTGGGAAATGTGAGGGCTGGTGGTGGACAACCGGATAGGGTCCCAATGCCCTTGAAGGACGACATTATTGATGGCAAAAGAAAGCTTTTCCATACAAAGGATGAAGAGGTAAGGAGACAACATATCACCTTGTCTAAAACCATGAGTGGGTTTGAAAGGGGGCAATTTGTTACCGTTCCAAAGCACATAAAAAGTTGAAGAAGTGACACAATGCATGATGAGCTTAATAGTGGCATTTGGGAAACCAAAATCATAGAGACAAGATTTAAGAAACTCCCAATTGACATTATCAAATGCTTTCTCAAGATCAAGTTTGAAAGCAACATATCCTTTCTTTCTTTTGGATCTCTGCATGAAATGGACAATTTCTTGCAAAACAATAGAGTTGTCAGAAGTGCCCCTACCTTGCAGAAAACTGTTTTGGTAGGGACCAATAATATTATCAAGGATCGGCCTGAGGCGGTCGACAAGGACTTTGGTGATGATTTTGTAGGTTATGTTGCAAAGGCTTATGGGGCGGAAATCTTTGTAAGTTTGGGGAGGGTCAATTTTTGGTATAAGAGCTATGAGAGTATCTGATATGTTAGGGACGAAGAAACCTGTTCGAAAAGCTGATGAGACAAGCTTGAAATTGTCATCACCAACAATATGCCAATATTGTTTGAAAAAGATGCAATGGAAACCATCTGGGCCTGGTGATTTATAAGATTTCATGGAGTTGAGGGATGCTGTGACTTCATCTTTAGTGACAGGTCTAGTGAGGGTATGTATGGCATCTTCGTCGATGGTGGGGTGGGGACCAAAAGTGAAGTGGGTGTTTTGGTGATGATGATTGCCGCAAAAGAGATCCTTGAAAAATCTTTGGGCTTCCTCTTGGAGGGTGGTGATGTCAGAGGACCAGATACCATTAGGGAGCTTTAGCCTATGAATTCTATTTCTTTTTCTCCTAATGATGGTTTGTGCATGAAAAAAGGAGCTATTTTTGTCGCCAAATTTAACCCAATTTTCCCTTGATTTATGAGACCAAAGCATTTCTTCTTGAAAGAGAATATGATTAAGGTCATGTTGGAGTTGTTTTTCTAGAAGAGAGTGTTTGAGAGAGTCAACCATTTCCAAGTATTTGTGAATGCCTCGAAGATGGTTTTCAATATGCTTTTTCTTTTGAAAAATATTACCGAAAACGTCATGGTTAAAAGATATGGAGTTTTCCCTTACCTTGTTAAGAGCAACGATTGTGTTGTGATTAGAAGAATTCCAAGCTCTAGTAACCAAATCTGCATAATCTTCATGATCAATCCAGGCTGCCTCAAATCGAAAAGGTCTTGGTCCCCTAGCAAGGGGAAGGCCGCCAAAACGGAGGAGAAGGGGATTATGATCAGAATGTAACCTGTAGAGAACTTCCACAAAGGCTTCCGGGAAGGACAACCTCCAATTAATATTTGCAATTCCTCTATCAAGTTTTTTTGAGAGAATAAGGAGACCATTGTGATTGCAGTACCAGGTAAAACGACCACCTATTGTTGTAAGGTCTAAAAGGTCACAGTCGTTCATAAAAGTGGAGAAAAGTGATGCTCTAGTATGATTAAAAATCCCTCTTCTTTGGTCACTAGGAAGAGTGGTTTCATTAAAATCACCAATCAAAATCCAAGGGTTGGTTATGGTGCTGTTGAGATTAATGAGATAGTTCCAAAAGGGGGTTCTCATGGTGGCATTAGGGCTAGCGTATACACAGGTACAAGTGGTTGTTGCATTTCCAAGGCTAAGTGTGAAGGTTATGGAATATTGGTTGGAAGCGGTAATGAGGGAAGTAGTGTTGTCTGCAACGTGCTTGAGGAGCCATATGCCTCCTGAGTGGCCATTTGCTTCGATGATGTGTATAGGGATGTAGCCATTATTGGTCCAGAAAGTGGAGAGTCTACCAAAAGGTACATGTGTTTCAAGAATAGCAAGAAAAGAGGGTTTGTATCTTCCTATCATTTCTTTCAGTTGTCTTCTAGCTTTACTGCTATGCGTCCCTCTTATGTTCCAAGAGAGGATGGTTGTGTCAAAAAGAGCTTCCATTAAAAAATGGGGCGATTGGAGGACGGGAGAAGTTAGGAAACCATGTCCACTTCCCTTGGGTTAGAGATATCATGAGCATCATCACTGTACTCTAAGCTGTCTGCAGTGTTATCTTGCATAGTGGATTGAAAGGTTTGAGTAAGAGTGGTAGTGTCCTTGACCAGCGTGAATGCTTGCTGTGGCGTAGGGGGAATGTTTCCAGAATTAGGATTGGTTTTAGGTGTAAGGGAAATTTGGTCAGGGGAAGTATGTAAATGGTTGGTCACGTGATTAAGGTTTTGTGCGTCTGTTTTGGCATCATGGGAAGCTGACATGTCCTTAAAGCTATGATTGGATACAGGTTCAAAAATAGTCAAAGGCATGGAATCTTTGGGAAGTAAGGGTGTTAAGATTGACTCAAAAATGTCCTCCTGCATGCGTCTTTTGGAGTCTGAACTTCTGATATGTCCACATGTGGCTTCTTAGGGTTTCTTCCATGTAAGGAGCTTTTTATTAGATGAGGCATGTTTGACTTGTTGGGTCAAAGAGTTTAGAATGTTGAATCTGTTGGTTTTTAGAGTAACGGTTTTTGAGGAATTTAAGGAGAATTGATTGTGAGCTTTATTTTTCCTAGAAACTACCAGCCAATCACCGTGCAAGGCTTGATTCTCTTCTGTACTGGTCCCAGCTTTTCTTGTTTCAGCAGTTTTTCCATTAATGTTAGCATTCAATGAGTTTCCGTTATGGGACACAGGAATTAATTGCAAATGATTGGCATCCAGGTTTGTTTGGGTCGGAGCTGGAGGTGGTTGGGTCGGCTTGGGGTGGTTTGACTGGTTGCTGCCAGCGGTAGTGTGGTGGTTATGTTGTGTCGGATCAGCAGTAGGGGGTTAAGTGCCGCAATTTCTCCCAAGATGACCGTAGCATCCACAGTTGGTGCAGATTAGATGTAAACCTTCATATTGAACCTTCTACCAATGTCCATTTACACATATCTTTCCCACCACCGGAACAGTAAGATCAATTTCAACACAGACCCTAGCGAATTTTCCTCTTTCCACTCTCAGGGTGTTTGTGTCTACCTTGACAGGCTGGCCTAGTGCAGACGCCATAACAAGCAAGAAACTTTCATCATAATAAACAAGGTTTAAACTAGGGAAACGTACCTAGACTACCGTTCGATCGACCTTGGCATTTGGCGAAGCGAATTCTGGCGTCCAGTGAGTGACAACTAAACAGTGATCAAAGATTAACCATGGTCCCCCAGTGATGACTTTCTCTTTATCCGCCGCTTGGTCGAATTTCACCATAAAGAAACCGTTGTCGTTGTCCATGATATCGAAACCTCCCTGAAGCTTCCAAATTTTTTGAAGACGTTCCTTCATAGTGTTGTAACCAAGGTTTTTCCCCAGCGTTTCACGACTAAAGCATCTTTCCAAGGTGTGCACAAATCTTGGAAAACTTTGGGGTCAAGATGGATTTTTGGGAGAAGGCGGTTCCCATCCTCCAATTCAATTCGAACAAGATTCTTCGCAATCATATCTTCTTTATCACGGATTGGAATTTCTTGGGTGGATTCTAGTAATTTGTCTCTAAAGGATGGCTCTTGGTATGAGGACGTGTTTGGATCAGGTGGTTTGTTTGGTTGTTTCATGTTTGTATCATCATGTGCAGAGAACACAAAGTCAGAGCTCATGTTGTTAAATTATCCTTTGATATAAGTTTTTTTTCAATGAGTGTTAAAAAAAAAAAATCAATGAGTCTTTTATTCTCATAAGTTAATCCATCAATATGTTTATAAAAGTTCAGAAAAATTAATCATATTTAACTAAATTTCTTTTTTTCTTGACAAATTATATTTAACTAAATTTCTTAGTAAGTGTAAAATGGGTTGTTTTAATCAAGATTAGAATCAATAATGTATAATAATACAAAGAAATAAACAAACAAAAAGGAGGTGATCGAGGAGAAGGAGAGAAAAGGAAAATTCATAGGGACATGAAAAACAAAAGAAAAGATAGTGACAAAAGTGATAAAGATAGAGATGGGAGAGGAGAGGAAAGAAAAGATTGGGTGGGTGGACAAAATCAAACTCCCTTATACATATGTGTCTTGTATTAATCTTGATGGATTCCAATGTCCTTAATTTTTGTGGCAGTCTGTTAGGAGAATGCAGTTTCAAATTAGAACACGACACCATCGAACTACCGTTCCTTTTTCCATGCTTAATAATTTGACAATATTAAAATAATTAACTAATTAAAAGTAATAAACTTCTGTTTATTTTGTTTTTATTCCGTTGCTTTTACATATATAATATGTATCATTGGTGTTAAACTAAATCACTGTCACATCTTACCTAACTATTCAAAAACATCGATTATTACAATAATCAAAGGGAATAAAGTCAATATATATGCTTTAATGTTTAACCAATATCATATGTACATACACATCCCCTCCTCGTGGGGGAAGATTCTTTTTGTATTTTTTTCTAATGAAATTTGAACTTGTGTCAAAGCTATTGATATTTCAACTTGTTAATTTTAAAAGTGCACACATGAAAAGAGAGATTAATTGTTCTTTGTCTTAAAGCACGATCTAGTGCAAACCCCGATTTGTAAGAAAGTTGGACATGCAAGTAAATGAAGTTAATTTGGAAGAAAAAAAAATGAAGTAAATGAATTCACGCAACAATCAATTTGTCAATAGCCAGATGATAGTTGGACAAATAAAATAGTGAGTGAATCGAAAATTTGTAAGATTAGTATGCATGTTTGATTTATTGGATACATATGTTAAGATTTGAGAAAAATCGTGTATAATTTCAGTTTTGTTTGCCAGCTAATTTATGACTGAAAATTTCGTTTTGGAGACGCAAAAGGTGATTTTGTAGTCCACAAAGATTACTATATGTCCATTTAATATAATACCTAAAGATATGATTGAACTTAATTCATGAATCATTTTATTAGTCTTTTATAATCGCTTAAGAGAAAACCTAAAATGACTAATTGCTTAAGAGTGTGATAAGCCATCGGTAACCCTAGGTTTTGCTTAGGGCAACCGCGTCAGTCATCATTGAAGTTGGCGAGTCCGTATGGGAGGGAAAGGGGTCCACTTAGGTGAGATATAACAAGGGATAGAGGCGAATGGCCTGAGCCTCTAAGGTGTGTTTGTATCGTCGAAAAAGGATCTGATCGGGTGAACAGGGACATAACAGGTTTGGTAGATTCTAATAGTATGGAGGAATTTGGAACGACAACGCCGCAGTGGTGTTGGAAAATCGATTGACAAGGAAGAATCGCGATCATCATTCGCGCGATGTCCAAATTCAGGTGCAGAACCGCACATCCATAAACGACGATCAGGGTAACCGAGCCCCTAGAGATTATCGTGTCAGTGAAAAGTCTATGTGAATATTCATGGTTGCATCTCATTCATGATGCGACTTTCGAGAGGTCATTAAACTTCCATTAAAAAGTGCAACTGGTGGTACTGTGGGGGCAGACATGTTGGGGACTGATAATGTAGATGTCCAGTGTTATGAGAGTGTTCCTAAAGGTGTGATTCTTGCAGCGAGGTAGTGACGGTGAAGAATGGCTCTGAGGATGGTGTTGCGTCCAATTTCACAAATGTCCCAGAACAAGTACCTTCTGTAAAGTTGAGGAAGGGATTTGAGGTTTGTGGAATGTTGATAAATGTGTTTTTATCACACAAAAAAAATATGCCAGGACAAAATTACGGATTTGTGAAATGTGTGGGATGAAACAAAACTCACAAAGGTGTTAAATAATGTTTGGTTTGGGAAAATAGAGTTTTGGCTAATCTAACAAGGTTTGATTGTTTTGGTAAGAAGGTAGATGGGTCAACACTCAACAGCAAGGGAGGAGGAAAAAAATATGGTGAGGAGGGGATGTGTGAAGTGTTCTACTCGTAGAACCATGATTTATGTCGGAGGTGGCCCTAAACAATCTTTACGGTGTTTCATGGTGGTTGAAGCTTGTTTATTGTAGTCGAGAGGAATTCTTTTCCAAAGAGAGGGGTGTACATGCAACAAAAAAAAAAAAACACTCCAACTCTCAATTCAGTAATATTTCGATAAGATTTGAGGTGATTTCATGGAACGAGAGAATGTATATGATTTCAGCAAGTCACACTCTATTTATACGCCATCGGGCGTGGATAAGTCAATTTTTCTCTTATCGTGTGATAATTGAGCGATCGCTAGATCATGGGCGATTCAAAGCCTATTTGAACGTGTGATCTTATGCAATGTGGCTCTTCACCAATGCATGTGAGCCGCTGTAGGATGTTGATGCCTTGTTGCATAATGGACTCGAGGTTGAGAGGATTTGACCTTCGTCCGATCAAGAACAATTAACTTTAATTTTTGGGAAATTCTTTTCCCACCCTCCGTCTTTCTCGCGCGCTTTTAAATTTTTCATTTTACCTCTGTTTGGTTTATATAATCTAAAGCAAGTTTTGGTATTTTTTGGATTGTATGTCTAAGATGTTCCAGCCACTAGCAAACAACAGAAATCCATGCATACATCTACAAATTTAACAAACGTTCATAAACTACAAGATTTGAACAACATAAACATATATAATTATATCAAAAAATTATTATATATAATATGAATTTAGTTTCCTAGGTTTTCAACTTCAAGACTGTCATTTTCAACTTTTACTCTATTTACAACCTTCTTATCATCTACAACATTTATCATCTACAACCATTTTATCAGTTATCACCTACATCATTTGCTACGTTTTCAACTATCACCATATCATCTACAACTAACCATCCTATGGATATGTCTAGGATCCCAAGGCGCTGCATCTTCTCTATGGTGGTGATCCCATAGTACAAACGTGAGGGAAATTAGACACTCGTCCTTATCATATACCTTTAATATAAATTATGACGGTTAAACCTAAACAACGATAACATTAATCGGAGATGGAGGAACCTCGAGTTTTGCATTGTCGAAATCAACCAAAACTTGAGATCAACGTTTGCCTTTACGTCAACATTAAGTTCAACAATTTGACGTGTAATGTGAGGTGTCAAATCATAGGGGAGATCAATTTGTGCATCCATATCTAAAACAATTCAAATCATCCTTAGAGAAACTAGTTTGTTTTTGTATATACATGATTCAAATTATATAATCTAAACTGAGTTGATCAAAATTCTAGATTATATATTCCAAATGTCGTGAATACAACGTTGGTGACTTGATTGAAACAAAAATGCTTAGAAATCAAATGAGGAAGGTTATAGAGTCATTATCTTTACGTTCTAACAAAAATAATGTATATGCATTCCATGATAATTAGAATGACGTATTGAACATGTTTTCACCAAAATGAGGATGTTTTTTTAGGTAAATGGAGTGGAATGTGAAAAACATAGTTAGGTGATGTCAATTCTTGGGAATCACACACATATAGTCTGATAGCAGTAAAACACACTCAAGAGTAGAAATATTTATTTTGGATAAAATTAAAAAACAAAAAATGGACGCGTGTGAAGATCGAAGGATAAAAAAATAAATTCTGTTCAATTTTTTTTCACTTGTTTAAATACTCTTAATTTAACCGATTCATTTTGTACCAAAAAATATACAAACCACTAATTCATGTACCAAAAAATATATGAACTACTAATTCAATGTGCACTTGCTTCTTTATAAATGGTTTTTTTATCAATAATCGATCAAATAATTTATACAAACATGTTAATTTGATTGAAATGCTGAGATAATAATAATAATGAATTAAAACAAAAATACTACTAAGAGATGACTAGATGTAGATGAGAGGTATTTTGGATTGGTTGGGCACACGTGACGGAGGATGGGAGGGAACCTGCAACTGGAAGCCATAAAAGAAGAAGTTGAATTATTTACCCTTCCGTACCTTCTCATTGTCCTGTATGACACGATTTTATTCTGTTTTTTTTTTATGTAAGATTCAATTGTTTCTACGCTTTTGAGTATTTGCGTGGACTTTTTTATTTTGATGCATAAAAATGCACCGCCACAATGGATACTTTTGTAATTTTGCCGTTGTACCAAGTTTACTTTTGCCGCTTAAAAGGAAGCAAATACCACGTGTGTCCGCTTAGTTTGACGTACAAATCCAATCACGTGATCAACCCTTCACCCACGTGGGAATGGACTGATTTTTTTTTTATACGCTAAGCTTTTTGACAAAAATAATATTGATTCATTCAACATCGCTAAAAATGTAAATATAATTGTGAATCTGTAATTAAATTCATCATACTCAAGTTAATAACATACAACGACAATATACCTACATAAAATCCATGTCCCTAAAATACTCGTGCTTCTGAATCTACAATTTTGATACCCAAATAATTGATTGAATCTCTAATTGGCTGAAGTCACTCTTTCAATAGAAACCAAACAAGCACCGTGCAACAACACGTAAAATCAAACAGCGCCACATAAGACGACGAACAACACAAACACCGAACTCTTTAGACTTTAAAATGGATCATTTCATGTACTAGTCCATGATGGACGGATTGTGCGAACTATTGAATAAGGAATGAGTATGCTTTTTCCACCTTGAGTTTGCGCAAATAAATCAATTTCTTCATCAAATTAATCAAATTCGTATAATGTCCCTAAATATATCAAATCTTATCGTTAACGATGCTGACTTGTCATGTTAAACTCTGACTTGTTTCAAATTGTTACATTGTCAAATCGATCTCTAAATTATTCATTAAAAATCAAGTTGGTCACTGAATTATGTCGCTCACTATCATATTGATACAAGAATTATTCATTAAAAATTAAGTTGGCCACTGAATTATGTCGCTCACCGTCAAACTAATCCCTAATTCCCTCAAATAAATGCTAAAGACTAAAAGAAAGTCTTTGACGGATATTTATTACCTTTTGCTTGTTTGAAATGAAGTTTCATCCACGTTGAACGTAGTCTTCAAGATCTTCAAGCAAAGTGTTAAAACCCACTTCAAATTCTTTGTTTTCTACGTCCACAAGCAGTGGCGGAGCCAGGATTATTATAAAGTCTGGGCAAAAAAAAATCAACACATTTGTTGGGGTTTACATAAGAAATTGCAAACAGATAATAAAAAAAATCTAAAGAAATTGCCCAATTTATATAAGAAATTCAGAGAAATTTATATAAAAAATTGCAAAAAATTTGACCGTAAGCCCGGACGAGTACCCGGGGTCAACCGCCCCTGTCCACAAGCATATGCTATTACAAATATGTGGGTCTTTCCATCTTGTCCTACATCAGAAAGAAGTTGTTTGGGAAAATATTCCTTCTAGAAACATTCACATTACCTAATCAAAGTCATAAAACCTGTCTTAAACCCTATTTGATACACATCCAAGCATGCATAAAAAAATGAACTGTGATGGGGCCTGTGGTGATAATTGTGCTCGGAACTATCATACATCTTGATTTATTCCTTATATTACATAACTAATATTGATGTGAGTCATGCCCTAAACATTGATCTTATGATGTTTGAATTGAAGTAATCCTCATACTCTTCATTCATTGGTGGCTGTTGCAAATTTCCTGTTTATTCTCGCTAAAATGTCCGAAATACTTTTTATAAGGCTTTATTCCTTGTAGAGAATGGTGGTGGAATCTCATTTTCTACTATAGGTCTATATTTCATACTTGTTTTTTAAAGCTTGTATCTTTTTTTTTTAATTAGCTTGAAAATTGTGATCTTTGGATGACATAAATGGCAAAAAAATGCAACATCTGGTTTGAGCTTCACAAATTGTACTTTCGAAAATAACTCGCATCTAAACACTTGTCTAGTAGTTGGAAAGCATTATTATTTTTAGATGTTTTTAATATTTATCAGATCAGTCAGAAATACTATTGAAATTTGAATATTTTACTCTATCTTTTTAAGGATCTCTACAAATGTATTCCACAATCTCCACCATAATTCAAAAAAAAAATTATGCATGTTTGGATGCATATAAAATAGGGTTTACAGAAGGTTGTAGGCTTTTGAATGGGTTAAATGAATGTTTCTTGAAAGAATATTTTGGTGGACAACTTCTTTTTCACATGGGAAAAGATGGAAATAGCTACATATTTATAATAACATATGCTTGTGCAGCTAGAAAACAAAAAGAATTTGAAGTGGTTTTTAACGCTTTTGCATTAAGACCTTAGAGATCAGTTTCAAATATGCAAAAGCTAATGAATAACATTTAAACACATTCTTTTAGTTTTTCGCATTTATTTGATAGTACTAGAGATCCGTTTAATAGACAAAATAAATAATTCATAGATTGATTTGATAGTAAGTGGCATAATTTAAGGACCAACTTTATTTTTAATGTATAATTTAAGGATTAATTTGACATTGTAACAATTTGTAATAACTTTCATTTCAAAAAACAAGTCTAAAAAAAATCAAAATTTTCGATCAAATATGTCCCTGTATACATGGAAGCTGACGTGAAACTCTATGTCAGTGTTTAATGTGACACATCGACACTGTTAACAGCGAGACTTGTTGGAGGAAAAAAATTGATTGAAAGTTATAAAATTCAACGACATTCAGCTATTTTGACTAATCAAGGGATGAAATTGTTCGATTTGTGCAAATTCAAGAACGAAAAAACCTACCCACTCTTGAATTAAGTAGAATCACCATTGAATTAAGTAGAATTAATTATCTTGTGATATACTCTATTTGTTTCTAAATACATATTGAAGTCAATCGTTGCATGCATGCTAATATATAACTTTGACCATTAATATTTTTAATTATCTATAATATAAAATTATAAAATTTGATATTTTGTAAATATTTATTGAGACAAATAGAACAACATATATTAACATTTGTATTCATATAATAGTTAGAAAAGTTATATGAATAATACACATTGTAAAATTGCGACATATATTTATAAACGGTGGGTGTGCTTTATACATCATATAATATTATCTTATGTTGCTCTCTCGAGAAATTCTTTTATAGTCACAAACACTAATGAATGGTGTTTGGGCACACACATTAAATATATATTTTTAATGATAAAATTGAAATTGATAATAAAATAATTTAGTATTTCAAGGAATAAATTTTTTATGTGTGTGACCAAACACAATTCATTTGTATTTGTGACAATGGAAAAATGTCTCCTAGTATAACTCTTCACCTCTTCATATTTCCCCTTTTAATTTTTTGTTTTTTGATTCTTTTGTGTGTTTGTTCATTTAGTGAAACGTAAATTAAGATAAAAGATGATAAAAAAAATGACCCATTAATCTCTATATGAATAGTGTAGTATTAAATTATTTGGGAACACAAAGTCCCGTTTTGATAGAGTTTAAAGGGTCATACTTAGCTTGTACCAAAAAAAATTAAAAAAAATAAAGAGTCATGTTTAACAATGTCATGTCTTCTAAATCAATAAATGTTAATGAAGTTACAACAATTACATATTATCCTTTGTTATCAAATGGAAGGTGTGGTTTATGATTTACTATGAGTTATCAAATGAATCGGCAATTTGGGACTTGACAATGCTATATTTGAGCTAAATGCACATTTGGCGGTTAGAGACTTCAAAGAACCACTGTCTGTTTTTTTCCGTTTGGTTTTATCATTAGAGATTGTATTTCTTAATTCAATGAATTGTGTCTAAACTCGTTGGTTGAATCTACTAGAAGGTAAACCAATGTTACAGTCGATAAGTTAGATATGACGGGCTATATATATGACTAATCCTCAAATGTTTGATTTGATCGCTATTTGTATTGTTACTCCTTTAAGTTTTTTCTTTTTTTATCAAAGCAAAATTAACTATTATCGTTAATCAACCAATGTTTAATATAGAAAGATAAGAATTAAAAATACGGTGACTAACCCAAGAACAGGCCGCTCTAACTAAAGTATGAGCAACCATGTTCGCTTGTTTTCTATAAACTTCACCTCAAAATTGGAATGTAAAGTTAACTGATAAATAATAATAGAAACAATAGCATAGAATTCCGAATCACCAAGGTCCGGAGATGATAGAGTTTACACTATAGTAGTTGAGTCAAACTCAAAGACAACCCGATCTCATCTGTTCACATCAACAAAGTGAATGACCTCGAGTAAGATTATTGTCTCTCCCTTCAACAGTGTCATATTTGCCTATTGTCATTTTGTTTGAGCCCAAATCTAACACAACACGTAGAAGATGTAAGATGGTTACTCAAGTTTGTTTCAAGGAGAATGTTAACCAGTGCCCCCGATGCATTAGTTAAGCATCCAAAAGAAGTAAAACTTTATTAAAAAGTGGTGTAATAATTAGTGGTAAAAAATAACAGTTTATATTTTTAAGACAATTTTTTTTACTTTTGGATTCTATAACGAGTGTCACGGAGCACTAGTTAACAAGACTCTTGTTTTAATAAAAACAAAAGTTTGATTGTATTCTACATGAAAAAAAAAAAAAGTTGATTGTACTCTTAATCAAGTTGTGATCTTAAAATTGGTCAAAAAAAAGTACTGTTGATAATAATAACGTTACAACTGTCCCTGCCCAACCATTTCAATAGTGCTAAAGTAAAAGTACAATCCTCCGTATCTCTTTTCTTGTTTTGGAAAACACCATGCGGGTTGAAAACCTTCTAAAACCCATCTATTAATGGCTTAGCATTATTATTACCACGTCCTCTTGCAGTGAATACAGCTGCAACTTACGGTACCAATTCAAAATGATCGTTACTGTAATTATACACATCACTTGCATTTTGCTGTCCACAACTGACTCTACACCACTCCTTGTGCTGTGTATCTAAAAATCTAACTATATTATGAAAATGAGGATTGTATTTTTTTTCTTAAAACTTGGTATCCGATATAACTCTGTATCCCATTTAAAGTCAGAACAAAGTTTTGTATAACTTATCCACCAAAATTGACAAAGCACTGTATGACGATTATATTGTGTGTATAATAACATAAGTAAAATTGAACAACATTACCATTCATTATTTTTATTTTGATATACTATTATTGTTATGAATTTTTTAAGAATAACAATCTACTTTAATTTTTTTTTTTTTATGTTGATAACAAAAGTTGTTAGTTTGGTGAGGAACAACACGTATTGTTAATCATGCTTATAATCGAAGGATTATTGGATGCATTGCATATTGACACAATGCTTTAATTTCTTAATCTCATATCCAAAGTTAAAGGAATTAGATTTATAAATCTTGTGTCAGAATGTATATGGCATGTTTGGATTTAATTTAGTACCGGCATTTGTTCATGAACGGTATAGCTGGTATCCATTCTGAATAGTAAAGAAAGATTTGTAATTAAAGAAAATGATACTGTACTATTATATACTAGTCCTAGTGCATGGAGACAGAAACGTTGGCTTGGCACTAAACAGTAGGTAGGAGGTACAAGTAACAGAAATAGATTGGATACGAATCTGTGGGATCATATATTTGGCATTTCAATAATTAATGAATACCATACCCCCATCCTACCCGACAACTTTCTCTCCTGCCCTTTCCCTATACATTGCTTTAATTAATCTATCATTCATCAAAACCCCTAGTCCCACTTTTACTTATACTCCCTCCGTCCCTTAATATAACCACCTATTGTTTTTTTCACATTTCTTAAGAAATGTTGTTGGTGTAGTTAATGTGTCTGTTTTATAGTACAATTTTACAAAATTACCCTCATTAAAG
>Ga0099826_10001281_pt1 | contig 14782 bp, 3 predicted proteins | sample Mtrugardesep15_FD_76830 | JGI IMG/M metagenome (GOLD analysis project Ga0099826, IMG submission 76830) | Root nodule microbial communities of legume samples collected from California, USA - M. trunc garden sep15 | ecosystem: Host-associated > Plants > Roots > Nodule | place: USA: California... | reverse complement strand
TATATATATATATATATATATATATATATATATATATATATATATATATATATATATATATATATATATATATATAAAATCATTTTTATGCACCCTTATTGTTTTTTAAACTCAGAGCATCCACAATAGAGACCTTCACATTTGAGGTTTTAAACAAGTCTCACATGGACACACCAAATTTGCCTCAAGAAAATATTTATGGTCATCAGCTACCAAGTTTTGGATTTTCCTTTATGGTGTTTCTGTTCAGATTTACTGTATTTTTTCTTTTACCTTTCTTTTATGTTATATTTTATCATTTCTGACAACTAACTCTAGTATTATTTAACTTAAATATATTTTATCAAAAAATATAAAATACATGATCAAATATTTTGTAAAAAGAAATTGGTTTAATGATGGTATTTATTATTTTTTAAATTAATATGTAGAAAATTTATATATTTAAATTACATAATATATCTACATTTAATATTGATCTACATATACATTCAATTATGTCTATTTATTTGTATTTAATTATGTCCATTTTGGTAATTATAGATTCAAAAATAATTTTAATCAGAAGTATCGAAACAACATCTAGTCTGTTTAATCATTTCTACATTATTATATTCAAAGATAAATCAATTCTCTCAAATTAATTCTTGGAGAATCAATTATATCAAAATCAATTTTATACCAAAGCAAAAGCAAACACAGAATTACTCTAGGTTTCTTTCTCTTTAATGATATATTAGGTTTTTTTCGTTAACCGGCATAGTCAAAATTAGATGGGTAATCAAATCGAATCTAATTGTTTAAAGGTGAAAGTCATACAGACTCCAATTTGTGCCATGCAAATCTCACTGCTATTTGCTCGTGGTCCCCCTTTGGAGCTATAAGTGGAGTGGATGCTTTAAGAACCTAAGATGCTATATGGTCCCTCATCTATACCACAGCTAGCTATATCTATCATCTGATCCAATTGATTACACTCCAATGCAACAAACCAACTTTTGAAATGTTATGGTGGAGGTTGATTTCATTTTTATTTCTTTAGTTAATTAAATTCTAGTATATTTCTATGTTATGTACAGATTTATTTTGATTTTAAAATTTTGACAATTCCAAAAGGAAAAATGAAAATAAATACTTTTTTTCTTTGTCTATGTCTGAAATGGGACTCTAAAACATGGTCCAAAGGTGGATCTTTACTATTTTTAGTAAAAATTAAATTTTATAATAATAAAAAAATTGATAACAAAATAATATTTTCTCCAAAACAAAAATAATATTTAATTTATAATAACTTGCCAAAAATAAGAGGGTCCAACGTTGGACCGAGTCTATATTAGACAATCCCATATTATTTTTTGAGGGGATTAGACGGCTCCATATTTAAGAAGTAGGAAATAGTGTTGAAGTAATATCATATTTTTATAAGCATTTGTATTGAACCAAAAGATTTTTTTTTTTTTACAGAAGAAAAAAAAATCTATTTATTATTTTTCAACGATATTTTATGTGTATAATTACATAATATATAATCTGACTTCGTTATAAATTTAGACTGATCACATTTTTTTTAATATATACTTATAATGATTCTATTTTTTAAAGATTATAATGATTCTTTTTCAAAAATTATATATTTTAGCATGATTGTTAATTCTTTAAATAATATATTATAAAGGTTATAATTCATATATATGTACATCTTTTTTTTAAAAAATAAACAAAATATTCCAATATTTAACTCTAGGACATACACTTTTTTTTGTCGAGTAGTTTAGTTAATGTTAAAAATTCATATCTTAATGTAATGTATATATAATGCAATATTCATATCAATTGAGCTAAATTTATAGAGACCGAACATGCACTTATTATTAAGGTAGGTAGGTTTTGTTTTTTCATATGTTATATACCCACCCTTTTTGTAAAAAATGATTTTGATATTTAGTGAACTAGAGATTGTTTAAAAAAGTAGGTAAGTTTTTGTGTTTGTTTAATGAAAACGACTTTAAGAAAACAATTATTAAAAAGCGTTTTCAAAGAAATTCTCGTCTATGGGTATTTTCTATTATATTTCGTTGAATTTGTTATGGGAAGATATTTAGTTAAAATGATCAATTAAAAGCTAGTTAGTTTTCAAATTTTCTTATAATTTTGACGTAAATTAAATATAAATTTAAAAAGTAGTTGAGTCTCTAAACCTAACTTTATTCAGAAAAAGGTCCAACCAAAATGTAGTATCCGATTGTTAACTTTAAAGTTGCCTTTATATTACGATATAAATTAGAAAAATACCCAAATTACTTTACAATTGCCATCATTTAAAAGCAACTCCATATATTATGTCTAATAGGTTCTACTCCCAAACGAACAACCCTTTCCTCAACGTAAGATCCCACACCCATGCACCACCAGGCCAATGATTAATGTTAGCAACCACCAAGCCCTATTAATCCAAAACGTGAAAAACTTATGGAATTAGGTTACATTTGCTTTTCCCATCTTAATTTTACAAACTTATTAGGTTACATTTGAATGACTAACATGAGAACATATTTAATTTTTTCTGTGACCTCCAAGCTGAAAATTCCGTAATAGAAATAAGAAAATGTTAATTAGTGTTTAAAGGACACTCTTTAACAATCTTTTTTTTTTTTTGACAAAACTCTTTAACAATCTTAAATAATAAGTTTTTTTAGAAATTTAAATATTTAATGCACTATACATTGAATTATTTAACTTTTTTTATGAACCTTTTTTTTTAAATTTAATTTCCTTTTTTTTGACAAAAAAACGATATTCATTAATTCAAATCGATAGAGTACATCAGATACAAACATCGCTAAAAACGTAAAGGGTGAATCTGCGAACAAACTCACAGCACCCAAGTTAATAGCATACATCGGCAAAATGCCTACAAATAATATGATAAAATTTAAGTCACCGAAATACCCATGCTTTCGGATCTGCAACGTTGACGCCCAAATCATTGGTTGAATCTGTAATTGACTGATGTAGAACTTTCAATAGAAAATAAACGAACACCGCGACAAGACGCGAAATCACGCCACACAAAACGACGAACAACACAACGCCGCACTTAGACGACAAAATCACAAAAAACATAAGGAAAAACTTGATACGTGTGAAAACCACTTATTTAGATTGAAAAAAAAGGGGGGAGAAGATGTAGAGGGGGTGATTCTAGGTCAAAAATAACCTAAAATCACCCCTCCTCAATGAACGAAGGAGAAAAAAGGTTTAGAGAGAAATTAGAGTTTCTCTCACTAGAAAACTAGGACCGACAAATTCTTTTAATTTAATTTCCTTAAAAGTGTCGTTAGCACATTCTCAACAAAATCTATAAAAATATTACAACTCAAAAATCTATAGCATCTAATAGTCATTAATTAAGCTAGTGATTATGTATTAAGAATTCACAAAAGTCAATAGCGCAAATTTGTTTGGCGTGCCACTTATGCAGGATGCCACGTGAGGTGGTCATAAGCAAACTTTTGACATTTACTTATTACACATGCATGGTGTAAGTTCTAATTTTTTTAGGGAACCTTTTATTTATTTTTTTATATTTTTGTCCCTTAATTAATGCAAAATTATTCCTTTGCAGGAAAAGGTTTGCAGAGGTCATCTACTGACCTAATTAACATTAAATTGTTCATTTTAGAAAGAGTTGGTCGTACTGGTTCTAGCTACTTTTGTGCTTCTCTTCCATTTCTTCTCTTTTTGGCTATGGTGATGAGGTGAAGAGCTTATAATAGAACAGTACTTGCACAAACACACATATATAGCATCCAGATTTTCTCTCTCACGTAAGTTGCCTTGTCCATATCATGCTTCAAATATTTTCTATCAAGCCCTATTTGGCTTAGATTTGATTATCCTTCATCATAACTATCAATTCTATGAATAGAATTTTCTTTACCCTAATTTTGTAGCAATATATATATGCATAACTTGTATTGTCCAGTAGAATTTGGAAAATCAATTTCTATATTGTAAAGCTTAATTTCTTTAGGACCACTTTCGACATACCAACTGAAAAAAAAATTCTGTCAAATATAAGCAAAATTTTAGAATAATTTCAACAAAATTAATATTAGAAATTTAAACACAAAAAGTTAATAATAATGTTTTTTCTAGCACATGTTTTTTGCTATTTTATGAATTTTTGGTCTTAACCTTAACCTTCTTATTCTCAAAAATAATGTGGATCTTGGTAATCTGAAGTTTTTGAACTAACGGTTTGTAAGTTGTGCATGCAGGAGAAAACAATTAGGTTGATGATGATAGAAAGTTCAAGTAAAGATTATAATAAAGAAGCAACAAAGCAAGAAGGTGAACATGGAAGAAAAGAATCAGAGAAATTGTCCAACAACGCAATAGCTACATCAAGACAATGGACATCATTAAGAAATCCAAGAATAGTGAGAGTGTCACGTTCTTTAGGAGGAAAAGACAGACACAGCAAAGTTTGCACAATTAGAGGATTAAGAGACCGTAGGATTAGGTTGTCTGTACCAACAGCAATTCAGTTATATGATCTTCAAGATAGACTTGGTTTAAGTCAACCTAGCAAAGTTGTTGAATGGTTAATTGAAGCAACTCAATCTGATATTGATAAATTACCACCACTTGATATTCCTCAAAGTTTCACTCAACAACAAACCCTATTCCAGCAACCAGGTAGTGCTTGTTTTTCTCTTGGAGGTGGTTTTTATGGTATGAATAATCAAACCAAAGGTAAAGAAGCTGAAAGTTCCGAAAAGGGTAATAATAATTATTATAATACTAATTATTCATCAACTGGTTTTCCATATACCTTGGATCCTTCAAGCACTCTATCTTTATCACAATTTGGAAGCCATAATCATGGTAATTTATTTCCTTCTTATCAAATAAGTACTAGTGGCAGCAGTGGTATGCAATTTTCATCATCTTCAAATTTGACAGTACCTAATTCATCTGGTAATTCACAGTTACTTTTTTGTCCCTCTGTTGTGCCATTGCCATCACTTTTTACTAGTACTCTCAATGCTCCTTCAATGGAAAGTAGTGATATTCAAAGACAATCCAACCATGTTCAGATCTTGAATTCCTCAACTAGTTCTTTCATTCCAACTATTCATCTTCCAATAAATTCGCCTTTTAGACGCCATCCAACACTGTTTAGTTCCAAGCTTCTTGATTCAGATCATAATAATAACACCAGAAATGGGTAGTTATGGTAGTACTTTTGTTGTTCTTTGAAGTTCCATTCTATAGCTTATGCATATATAGGATGAGAAACAGAGATTCTAATTTATATTTTTCAAACTAGTATATATGTAAGTATGGCAATGCTATACATATAGAATAATTTGTGTTGAATTATACTATAATTTAATTTCCCTTTGTGGCTGCAACTATAGATACCTTGTTGACAAAAAACTATAACAGGTACGAGGTAGAATAAATCAATCTAAAATCCATATATTTGCTCATGATCCTGTATCCATTTGATTATGCATATGCAAAACTAATTAAATATATTGTTTTTCTTACATTTTATTTAGCATTGTATATGTATATTTTTATACAACCTCCTAATTAACAGTTATAATTTCATTGTCATCATGTTGGCCATTGCATGTATTACTATTAAAAAAATAATTTAACGATAGAAAATTAGAAAAAAAAAATACTTAAAATCTATTTATAGCTAATTCTGTGCAAACTGTTAATAATCAAGAACAAAGTTATAGAGACCAACTATTTTTTCTATCTCTAATTTTACGTCTCCATTGATAGTTGAGAGCTTAACGGTTATTTAATGTTGTTTATGAGGTTTTTGGTTATAAAAAGAGGCGAAGAGAGTATATTATATTTGTTGCTTTTTGTTTTTTAAATTAAAACAACATAGGAAATTAATATGATCCCCAGATTACATAGGCATTAATTTACCGTTGTCCAAATGAACAGTATTTTTTTCATGCATGATGAACAGTCCTAATGAACAGTTAGACTGAGCTAGATTAAGCTTTTCTACAATTAGTAAGGGTCTGACTGAGCTTGCCTAAGCCTAGACATAGGTGGCATGCATGATAGTATAGATATGAATAATTATATGTCAATGTTTATATGTATTTATATCATATCATATAGTATTAATTTCATGCATGTGTTTTTATGAGTAGCATATTGAGAAACACAATACAAATTAATTAGGTTTAATAAGTTGCATTATATTGAGAAACACAATGCAAATTGGTTTCTTTTGTTTTTGAAAGGCAATTTTTTTTTTTGTTATAGACAAGCAGTGTTGTTATAGGGGTTGGTTTGTTTAGGGGTTTTGGGCATGAGTAGCGGGTGGTGTTTGGATCTTGTTTCGGAGGTCGTTTGTGATGAAGTTTGAGAATTTGGCTAAAGTCTAATTTTTACTGTAGTGTGGAGTTTTGACTTTGATTTCGGCGTTGATTTGGTTGTGAGGTGGGTTAGTTTTGATTGGTTTTGGTGGTAGTCCTCGATTGGATGATTTTTATTTGGGGTTTATGATGTATGAGGTGTATGAGTTTTATGGTCTCTGTTTGTCTTGTACATTAATTTAGTTATTAATAAATTTTGCCATTAAAAAAAACAAGAAGTAGTGAATTCAAGACTGCATACAAGGGCTTTGTTTCCTAAGCTAGGGAAAACATATACCTTGAAAACATTCTAGAATGACAAGTGAAACATATATATGTAACGGTTTTGTTTTGTCCTTGATGCATGATTTTCTTTCTTCTTTTCTTGGCTTATTGTCCAACTTGATGTATATGATAAAAAAAATATGTTTCCACTTTCACTCATAAAATAGGGGTTCGAAATTCCTGTTTAATCAGACTGAAGAGGCTATTCTTTTGCTAAAAAAAAAAAGACTGAAGAGGCTATTCAAGTTGTAGCAATAGGTCACAAGACTTTATTGTGCAATTTTAGTGTCTCTAACCCTTAGAAATGACATTAATTAAAGACGAATAATTTATGTTTTTGTCACAAATATTTCATTTTTTTTACTCAAACTCTCAAATGTTTTATCACTAATTTAAAAATTTCTAATTGTGGTTTGTTTTTGCAGTGAGAGGTTTAATATGTGGTTGAGTGAAAAATAACTGACAATTTTGGAGCATGTTAATTAAATGACTTCCAGGATAATTATTTGGGGATAAAATAAAGTTTTGTTGAGTTTAATACTCAACATCCAACCGTTTAACACATCATTCTTATATTTAATATATTTTTAAAGTACATTTACGTTTTAAATTAATTTTAACCAGTAGACATCAGTGGTGTTATGGATATTGCAAGTTGCATAGGGTTCGGGTTTGAAACCAGATTCTCCAATTATTCATGAAAAAATTTCTAATCATTATGTTATTTTACAAAAATAAAATAAAATATCGATGGTGGTACCTAGCTACATTTTTTTTAACTGTATACTAAAGAATTCTCCTAATTAATTTCTTTGTCATGCATGCAATAGCAAATTATCAGAAACAACAATAACCAGACTACTAGGGGCCAAAAAAAGAAAGAAATGTATATGGATGAAGAAGTGCATAGAACTAAATATGGAAGCGTATAATCCCACTAATGGAACACAAAGTGAAAAAGTGGAAAAATGTTTTGGAATCTACAGTTCTTTCTGACTTTGAAAAGGAAGCAACATAAAATCACAGAGACTGAATTTGAAAACAGTCTCTGTTGCCTGTAGTAGACAATAATATATCACAAGATCCAAGATAAATTAAAGGAGAGACTCAGCTTTTGTTGCAGTAACACAAGTTGGGTAATTTTAAGGGATCCTTTCAAGATGACATCAAAGAAAATGACCAAAAGTTTTATTTGCATGTGGTCCACATTCTAAGGTTTTAATTCAATAACAAGAAGACAATTAATTGATGAGACAGTTACATTTATAGATCATAGATGTAGTTTTATTTTCTTGCAGAGATTAGTGGTGGAGTTTGATGTGTTACATTACCATCCACTTGATTTAGAAGTACTATTTTTACGGCTGAAAATTGAGTTGCTAGGTAAATATATAGTTGAAATTATTTGGTTCATCTTCTCCGTTGATACAAATTAGTTAGTGGTATACGAGTTCGATCTTGCGATTTCACTGATTTCCTTTTCTGTGTACGTGTAGAAATGTTTGCTGAGTGACTTAGATCTATTTTAAAGCAAAAAATTGATATTATTTAAAGATAAAATACACACAATTCAATTGAGATGAAACAATTCAAATATTTGCTTCTCTAATAATTCCCAAGGTGATTTATAGGATAGATTCATCAAATGGAACAATAATAACCTCTTTAGCGTCATCTTTAATGTTGATGGTAGTTGTTTGGGCTCTTGGGCTTGAAGTTGGGTTTGGTGGAGTATTACGTAATGACACAGGTTTTTATTTATCAGGTTTTTCCGACTACATTCAAAGTTCATCTGACATTCTACATGCTATTTACCGGGGCCTTCTTCTTTCCAAAGACATGAATATTATTGACCTTGTTTGTTACTCTGATTCTCTACATTGCATCAACCTCATTCAAGGGTCCCTCCATGAAGTTCCATGTCAATGCGGTTTTGATTCAAGATATAAAGAAGTTAATAGCGCAGACAAATGTCACATAACACGAGGTAACATAACTCGAGGTGGATAGGTGCATCTATTTGATCTAAATGAGGTCTCAGTGTATAGGAGCGACTCAATAGCTATCCAAATATTGGTATGCTTTGATGTGGTGGAGCGCGTAGACAATATGTTGATATACAAGGTGGTCGTTTAGGTCGCTACTATGTCTTACACATCACTATATCTACTAGCACACTTTTCACTTAATCACATCACTATATCTACTAGCACACTTTTCACTTGTACCCATTGCATCATAACTAAACTGAAAGTAGTTACCCACAAACTAATTTCCCTAACTTTCACTTAACTAACCAACTAACCAATACTAGAAATTTAAAATGCACCGGTTTATATAATTTGTTTTAGTTTTATAATAGTTGCAAGTCCTCTATTTTATTAAACATGAATTACACTAATCTCAACAAAATAGCCACAAAAAGATTAACCACTGGTGATGTAACAACATCTTGCGTTTGAGAACTCCATGTCGTAGAGGGTGGGATGTAAATGATAAAAGTTGGATGCCACATCTAGTGTGGTTGTATTGTAGCATGATAAGATTTAATAGAATTGCAAAATTCAACCATTAGATCGTATATCATCAATGTTAAAAGCTTAAACAAAACCTGTTATTTGCCAAAGAAAAGATCTTCTATCATGCATGCAATGATTCAACACACTGTTTGAAAAATCATAATCTATTTGCCATATATCTTTGTATTATTTTGTGCATAGTAATTAAGCAAGTTGATTAGTATAGTACACTTTCCACAATTCATATGATCGACGATTTACAAGTAAATATTTTTAAAAAATATAAATAAATAAAAAATAAGAAAAGACCTTTTTCCCATAAGTTTTTTTTAGTGGATTGGAGGTTAATCATATTCGACGTATAGATATGTATATGAGTATCTTTTCACTCACATTAGTTTGTCAAGTTGATGGAGTTTATCCCTTAGATCAAACCTTTGTTTATAAAATAAGAAAGATTTAATACAAATACAAACAACCAATAATAGAAGAGTAAGTAAGAATAAATCTGTGGTGCTTTTGTAGGATAAGTTGTAAGCTCTTTTAAGAGTGCAGAACAATAGCTTGTTTAAGGGCTTTCTGTTGTTGTGGTCCAATTTCAATCTATATCCATTATAGTACTATATTGCTGTAGCTGTACATTAGTTAATAGTAAGGGGACCATTTTGTCGTACATGTTCTTCTTCCTTTTTGTTTGCGTTAATTAATTGAACATAAGAGAATGTAAACAAACATTCACATTTGCAAGTTGCAACCATGGATGATAATTAAGAGTTCTCTTACTTTGGTCCATAATTCTTCGGTTAATAACTTTAAAAGTGTGTTTCTTTTAAGATTACCGCAAACATTCTTGGGGAAGTGAGGTTAGAGGAATTTCTTGTTTAAGGACAAATTTAAATTTAAAAAATTTGAACACACTCACACAATTGTTTTTTTTAAAGATAAAATAATTTGATGATGTTAAATAGGGATGATAATTGGACCCAGACCTAATGGATACCTACAAAAAATACCCACAATGTATGGGTAGGGTAAAACCCCGCTTTTATGGGTTTGGACACGAGTCCGGATAATACCCACAAATTTAAATGGGTATGGACACGGGTAAGAGTACTATACTACCCAGACCCTCAACCCCGTATATACATATTTATATATTATCATAAATAATTTATTTAATTTTGGTGTATAATTAATTAATTTATTTAGCTATTTAAGCCTAAACCAAAACTTAAACCAAAAAACAGTTTAATACAATAACATCTCCATCATGCCGATGTACAATTTTTTAGGGATATTTTAGATGTTTTCTATTTGACTAAATACTACGATTCGTACTATTTTATGAGTTAATTTTAAAAAAAAAAAGGGTCGTAGTTTTATTTCATTTGTGATGTTTTTATTGTCTTTTTATAGTTAAAGTGCGGGTAATGGGTACGAGTATGAATACTTAGGTACCCATAGGGTATGGGGAAGAGGACTAAAGTTGTTGCTCAGGAAAGTACGGGCACGGGTACATGTATTTTTTACAAATGCGGGTATGGGAAATGACATTGTAGTACGCTACCCATTGGGTTACCCATTGTCATCCATAAATGATGTGATTAATTTATTTATCTTTTAATTTTCTTCATTATTGTGTGTGATTAAATAATTTTATATGCATTTGTGTCTATGTAAGACTGTCTCGAAGTTATGAATGTTTGCGGTAATAAAGTAAACTTGTACTTAATTTTATCAAACACATTTGTATGAATAATACTCTCAATAATAGTCTTAAGAAAGCAAATATTGAAAACAAATTTTCAAGTGATGAAGCAAATGCACCCCTAACTTCGACCAATACAAATAAAAGAATATGATTTAGTGTATCTTTGATTATAAGGGAAAAAAAATTGATTTTGAGAGAATTAATTCTGATTAAAAAACAATTGTAAATAAAATAATTTGCGATTAAATACATTTATATGAAAATGAGTTGAAATAAAAGTTTAGGTATAATTTGGTGTTGACAAAAACGTCAAAAAAGAACGGTAGAAAAAAATTACAAGCCATGAAGCAAATGAGTTTGGTTGTTTGTCAAAAAACAGTACCAACCATTAAAAATAAATTGATTAAGCCCCCGGCGAGGATCGAACTCACGACCTTTCGCTTACGAAGCGAACGCAATACCACTATGCTACGGAGGCTTGTTGTTAGGACTTGTTACAAAATATGTATATCTTCTATTTCTCCATTATATCGAAGCTCATATTTCATCGTTTACCAAGTTGTACTTTATTAGTATTACCAATTTTTTTATAAAAGTTTACCAAGCTCCATTTGGTAATAAAATTAGTAAACAATACATCTTTAATACATCATTCTAATTTTGTTTGTAATATCCATTTCTTCCGTTAATAATTTAATCTTTCTTTCAGCCCCTTCAGTATACACATTTGCGCCTAAACCTTTAGACTAATAAAGGTGACAGGGACAACCAAGAGCAGTGTTTTGATTTTCATTCAAGATTTGGTTTATCAATGCATTTCTACAAGACTGAAATAGAGGCTGTAAAATGTGGAAGAGTATTAGACCCTTTTGTTTGTTTAGAATATGAGGGATGTATTGCCTCTTGATTCTCTATCTTTTGCCAAATTGTTGGCATATAAACATAACTTGAACGTAATTTGTTTGCGTGGCTGAACCTTGAAGAGCTTTGAGGAAAATGGTGAGTGGTTTGGTTTAAAGAATTGATTGTTTTTACCAGCAATTATGGTGTCAACGTCTAAACCACTAAAACTTGTAAGATTAAGAAAATAAAAAAGAATTACTCATTTTCATTAGTAATTAGGGTGTCCCCATCTCAACCGCTAAAATAATTGTAAGCCAATTTTTAGACCAATCAAACTGTATATACAAAAAATAATATATTTTTTTATGAAGGTATATATATTTATTTTGTTATTAGTATGAAATGTTAATATATTATTCGTCAACTTTTTATTCGGTACAATTTTGAATACACTCAATCATCAAAAAAATGAAGTCATAAAGTAATTAAGTTTTTAAAACTTGTAACCTTCACGAAGTAAATCAATTATAAGATATTTAATACATAATGTTATAAACATCTCTTATGGCCACATTCTTCTATTTTCCCACTTCCAAGCAACAAAAGAAACCATATACTTTTGTCAAAAAAAAAAAAGAAAGAAACCATATACTTGTGTCACATGTCACTCAGTTGGAACAAACTTTGTCCATATTAGCGACAAACACAACTTGTTCCAAGTTGCAATCCGGTAATCAACACGTCTCAAACCATTTAAGATAAAGTTTGACCCAATTTCACAATAATTGAAAAAATAAAATAAGGTTTCATTATGTGACCTGATAACATAATCAAATTAAGGCATGCTTCTTACAAAATTTTCTTTCTTAGAAATGATAGAACGCAGCATAAATGGAAATAATAAACAGAAAACTATATGGTTTCAAACTAAGAACTACTTTTTTTATCACTACCTACACCTAAGGTAATCATGGTTTTTTGTTCAATAAAAAATTCAGATCAAAAGGCGTCAGCACAATAGTGTATCCGACCAGTTGACGATGTTAGCCTATACCAATACCACCAGTTATATTGATTGACCTCTCTATGATCACCTTCTGAAGACAAGGTATGTACAAATGCAAAGCAAACAAGGTCTTCATTCCCTCCTCAACTCAAATTCATTTTGCTGGTTCACTGCATTCTCCTGTCCTTGGAATTGTAGAATCCACCAGTGCACCTACAATACAATTTCATAGGAATATTTGATTTATGTATGTAATCCAAGGTTCACTTTATATGACTAGAAACAAGACATATATTGAAACTATAAACTATATAGTGCATAACTACTTTTTTCAGTTCCTAAAAAATCACTTCCTTTCTCAGACATGATACCTCATGTTATCATTTATTGTTGGAATTGGAAAATCTTAAAAAGTGCATATCGGATAAATCTGCATAGCCTCCGAAAATGTAATCTAGTGTTTGATCCTTATTGTTTTCGCATTCAACTAACACAAGGTAGGCTGAGCCTCTATGTACCATCCATGCATCAATCCCAGAAGGCACTTGGGTGAGGAGATGTGTTAGATTTAACAACTTAAGCTATAGAAATATTGGTTGCTCTTTGAATGCAGAAAACAGAAATCTATGTAACGCAAGGTACACACAAGTTTTTATACCTTGATTTGACAAATTCACAGCACTCTCAGCTGTGACGGGTTTCATAAATTCTGTGTTGCAGTTTGATGCATCACTATTTTTATCAAGTCTTGAAACTTCTGAGTTGGAAATCGGCACATTTGTTTGGGCTTCAACTCTAGAGTTTGTCACATCATTTGCTCCATCATTTTTCAAGTTTATCCCCAAGGTTGGTGTTTCAATTTTTTCAGCATTTCGATTCAAAGAAGCAGCTTCTAGTCCTGGGTTGGTAGGAACCTGCATGATAGTAGATAGTCAGGTATTTATAAAAGAAACCTTAAAAAAGACCAAGCCAGGATTCACATGGATACACATCATTAGCTTGTCATCTATTATCTGTGAACACCATAAGCAGACAAGGACTTAAAAATTGACATCAAATTCTCAATAAAGGACATTACTACTGAACGACGGCAAGGTGTGGCGGATTTTTTTGACACCCCCCGTAGGAAACTTGTAAAGGGATGCTTGCCGGCGGCACCATAAGTCACAATGGCGTGCTTATATGGCAGATTTTAGGCCTGCCACCATTCGCTATTACAGGACGATATTCAACCCATAATTACAAAATCCAAGTATACCAACCTCATTTGAGAATTAACAATGTCGTCTTACCAAGGAAAAATCATAAGATGTATAGAACTAAACATAATTTAACCATAAAGGAAAGATATTGTACAGAACAGATATCCCTGAAACATGTCATTTGAATTACAACAGCCACAGGTCATAGGGGTGAAAAAAATCATAGAGGAAACACTTTAGGCAAAGATGTAGAAATGAATCTTATGATTGTGCTAATAATTTACTGGAAATAGTGGCATGTTCGAGGAGCATATGTACAGCGTGTGTTACAAAACAGAATTCTGGAAATCCAATAATCCCAGACACAACATATTATCGCTTGTAGCAGTTCCGAAAATTCTAAGGACACAGTTCCGGAAATTCTAAGGACAAGAAAACATGATAAATTGACAATATTAAATCACAAATTTCCTTTTAATAAGAAACCCACCCACCCACCCCACCCCCCCAAAGAAGTCTCTAATAGGTGTTAATCAGATAAAGGAAAAAGATATAAATGATATGCAGGCCAGCGTCTAGAACTCAGACCAACATAAGTAAGAAAACAACTTGACCTTGTCGTTAACCGAAGCATTGGCAGTCATTGGATTCCTTGCTGCAAGTGCAACAACAGCTTCAGAACTGTGATGGAAAGATTCTGAATGTCTATTTTCCATTTGATTCACTTTATGAGTCTTCAATTTGTTAGAATGTGTACCATTTGAGATGACACCATCAATTTCACCAGCAGTCCTTTTCCTGCTTTGATAATTAAGCAT
>Ga0099826_10001280_pt1 | contig 14787 bp, 6 predicted proteins | sample Mtrugardesep15_FD_76830 | JGI IMG/M metagenome (GOLD analysis project Ga0099826, IMG submission 76830) | Root nodule microbial communities of legume samples collected from California, USA - M. trunc garden sep15 | ecosystem: Host-associated > Plants > Roots > Nodule | place: USA: California... | reverse complement strand
TGCCCTTTTATGATAATATTCGTTAATTTTTCCCGTTGTTTTATTCTGCTATTTTTGATTGATTGAATGAATGTTTGAATAAATAATGAAAAATGATTGATTGAATGAATGTATGAAAAATCAGGGAAAATAGAGGTTAGCACATGATTGTGCCGCAAGAACATACTGTGCGCCACTTAACTGGCGCATGTGCTAAAATGCTGAGCCAGTTAACGTGCGCAGTGCTAGTTAACGCGCACAGTGTTTTATCCATGCGCTAGTTAAGTGGCGCAACGTGCGTTAATTAGCACAGTTTTTTGCACTTGCGCCAGTTAACTAGCGCATGGGTATTTTCGCCATGGCTACAGGGCGCGAGCAATTTTTGCAGGGTGGAGAGCAGAATTCAAAATAAAATAAATACCATCCGAGTTAATTGGGCCCTTGGTTCATATGTGGGTCAAACCCAGGCCCAAACAATTCCAAACACTACAAAATCCGAAACCCTATATTTTGTCACCGAGTTATTGAGAACAAACCCTTCTTCCACATCTTCTCTGCGGCTAGCACCTCATCAACTCCAAAACCCTAATGGTAACCACCATCTTTAGATCCAAATCTCAATACAATGCATTGAAATTAACTTTCATTTTCTTTGTTGTAGGCACCGAAGAAGGCGGCACCACCACCGTCATCAAAGCCAGCGAAATCAGGAGGAGGAAAGCAAAAGAAGAAGAAATGGAGCAAAGGTAAACAAAAGGAAAAGGTTAACAACATGGTTTTGTTTGATCAAGCTACCTATGATAAGCTTCTCACTGAAGCTCCTAAATACAAACTCATCACTCCTTCAGTCCTCTCTGATCGTCTCAGGGTAACTTTTTCTTATCTCACTTTCATTGTTTTCAATTCAGTCTTTGTCGCTTCGATTGTTTTAATGTCTTTGTAATGTTTGGTTTTTCAGATTAATGGATCTTTGGCACGTCGTGCAATCAAAGATTTGATGGCAAGAGGTTTGGTTAGGTTGGTTTCTGCTCATGCTAGTCAGCAGATTTACACTAGAGCCACTAATACATAGGCGGTTTCGAGGTGTTTTTAATTTTGCAGATTGTGTTTAGAGACAACATCATGAGGATGTCTTTAGTTTTCATGTTTTGTTATGTTGTTGAAATTTTGTTTTAAATTAATGATGACAAGTTAAATTTGTGCTTGGATTTCTCTTTCTCTAGCACTATTTGATCAATGCTTTTATGTTTAGATTATCTGTGTTTGGGGTGATTTTTTATTTTGATTTAAATTATAGTAGTTTAGATTGATTTTACTCTGTTAGTCTTAGATTGATTACAATCCTATCTTGCAATATATTTGCAAATTATTCTAATGGGTTTGGCGACATGGTAATACAAACAATCATAGACATAGTGAGCACCAACATAGGTTATGGATAGGACTCGTCTCGTACAACATGATGAGAGTTGCATTAAGTTTTGTCACTTCCTTTATAATGGAATTTGCAGAGCAGGAATTCTTTTGAAAATACACGAATCTGAAACGCCATGCTGCATCTATATATGTATATACATACACATCTCTCTAATAGATTGGGATGCTGTTGATGAATTGTTCTTATCTAATTATTGATGTGTGAACTATTAATATCGGTATTTTTATAGTAAGTCCCCTTTAAAGACTTCTTTACATTTCATTTTGGTGTTTACATATCTCATCCCTCTCCCCGACAAACCCCTAATCTCATTGCAAAACTGTTATCTCACAACCCCCAGTTTTGGTTTAGAAACAATATGACAACTTCAACCTTTGGATATATCCAACTCCTTTTCCCTGTTATCTCAGACTCGCACATACCGTGAATGTTTAACGCGTTCCCTGCTATAATAGTCATTACAAACTATGATACTCTTTTTTCAGCAGCCAATTGTCTTTATCGTGGAATATCGTTGAGAAATAGGTATCCATGTTATGAAAAGATTTCCTGTGATTCTCTCTAGCATGGAGTTAGTATACTATCCATTTTGGTATATTTGAACAAAGTAGTGATATTGTTCCTTCATTGATCAATATTTTGATTTTTTTAGTAGTATAATGTCATCCAATAAGAAGGGTTTGTCACGCCACTTAAAACCTCCTCAGTACAAAATTAATGCCTCAACCTAGATCTTTGTTAGTACCAACCTCAGCAATCTCTACCTTACCACAGAAGAACAAGCACTGAACAAACTATTTCAGCACTTTTTAGTTTGTTCACCGTGTTGAGCAATATTATTAAGTTTATGATGATAAATCTTTTCTATTGATACCGTGTGGTACAAGTGACGGACGTTTGAGTCTTTTAAGCATTAGTTCATAGTTCGACCTATGATTGGTATGCATAAAAAATATTTGTTGGGGGAGATCAAGTTTTTAAATGAATCACAAATATTGAGAGATTAATCTATGAAATTGTGTGCCGTATACGATGATTTAACAACAAAAATCCTATCCTTCAATGGGGTTAATTTACAAGTTAATTAACTTACCTTCAAATGAAGCCAATACGTTAAAATCATTGTGCAGCTGGATCTGATGTTTACAAGGTACATTCTTATCATATTTTTCGGTGCCTGTAATATTTAAGAACTTAAAAACTAAAAACAATGAGAATATGCTTATAATTCCTTCAAATTTTGTAGTGCGACAAACATAAAGGCATCGTTTTCTTGTTTTTTCAACACGACAGAAGTGACAATCAAGGCATGTACGGAAAAATTATTTACAATTTATCTAGCTAGACACCACGAGAAAGGGGCAGCTTTGACAACAATATGTCACGAGTTCAAAACGTGGAAATAGTCTCTTGTGTAAACAGAGAGCTTTAGTTCACCAAATTGCCTTCTTGTATTTTAAAAAATTTCTAGCAGTGTCTCTCAAAATGTTGCTGCATTACCAATTGGTTGGTCATTTCCAATGGTGTCTCAATTCCATATGGATCAATGTAATGTTGGTAAATTACTAATCGTGTTTGCTTCGGTATCCATGCCTTTATTCTCGTTACAAGCTTAATATAATTTCATTTCTCTACTTCACACCATACTACACGGAGCATATATACCTTCTACAAAATGAAGCAATATTAACTAGTACTCAATTCATCTTGTGTTCAAATTTAATTAATTAATTATGAGTGAATTGTACTGGTGTGAAAAAATTCACGAGTCATGACCACTTGATTGAGTTGATTACACGTTATTGTAAAGCGGAATTTGAACAAATCATTATTGTTACACGATAGTACAAAATTGTTGTGGAGTAACGACTATAGTGACATTATAGCACTATTGTGTAACAAGATTCGAATAAGCCACTTATTTATTTATTTATTTTCCGCAATTGACAACACTGCTTGTTATGAGTGTTCAATATCAAATAGACTAGAAGTTTTAGTTGATGGATAAGCTTAGGAATTAGTTCAAAACTATAACAAACTTCATTACAAAATTCTGTTTATCAGATTTTGGAATATAGTACCCAAAAAACCAGGTTAAATTATTTTTTCACTTAAACATGAGGTCATATGTACGTCATACCAACATAACTCATTTATATGGTTCATTATATTTACCCATATAAAATCCTTAATAATTTAAAAACGTACTAAAAAATTACATCAACTTACATATATCTAAAGATTATATGGTGTATTTTATTTGCTAAGTGGCACAAGAAACAGCTGCAGACAGCAAAATCTTGAAATCTCCATACATGTTGCAATACAAATTGGCAGCATATAACCATAAACCACTATAAATACATCATTCATCACATTTCAAAAAACACAAATCATCCATTCATTGATCCAGCTTTTCCTCAATAACCTCAAATTTTGAACTTTCCATCAAATCATACACAATGTCTTCTTCTACAACTTCAAAACTCCTCACACTAATAATATCTGCATTTGCCATTGTGCAAATAACACTTGCTGGTGATCCAGACATCCTCACTGACTTCATAGCCCCAACTGGAACTCAAGTTGATGGCAATTTCTTCACATTCACCGGTTTCCGAGCCCTACTTCCACCAAATACACAACCCTCAACTTTCAAAGCATTGAAAGCAAGCAGAGCAGAATTTCCAGCTCTTGACGGACAAAGTGTCGCATATGCTGCTCTAATATACCCACCTGGAACCATCAATCCGCCACACACACACCCTCGTTCAGCCGAGCTACTCTTCCTCGCTAAAGGTTCCCTTAATGTTGGTTTTGTTGACACAACCAACAAGCTATTCACTCAAACTCTTCAACCCGGTGACATGTTTGTGTTTCCAAAGGGACTTGTGCATTTTCAGTTCAATTCTAATACTTCAAATCCTGCTTTGGCTTTTTCGGCCTTTGGTAGTGCTAATGCTGGAACTATTTCAATTGCTAGCACATTGTTTAACTCTACCATTGATGACAATGTCTTGGCTTTGGCTTTTAAGACTGATGTTGCAACAGTTCAAACTTTGAAGAAAGGATTTTCTTCTTAAGGATTTTTTTTTTCTTCATCTTCTTAAGGATTATGATAATGGCTTGAAGAAGTGAACATTCTTTCAATATTATACAGTATATTGCTTTTTTTTTTTCCTTCCTGTTATAATAAATAATTCAGTGATTTTTTTTTAAAAGGTTGTGAGATGTGAAATAGTTGATGTAACTATTTCTGTTATTTTAATCACCTGAAATAATAAAAGACGGTCTGTGTTACCGATTTCCAATGCATCAGTATTGTTGATGTTACCTTAGGTGGATGTTTTCAAGTAAGATTGTGTGATCTATTTTGTTATAAGAGTACATAAAGGTAGAGAGGGAAGATGGAAGCATTTTGATCATTATTCAGTCAGAACCTTAGGGTGGTATGTCTCTACTTTGTGGAGCTTTTGCTATGGGATTATAAGAGTTATTCTTCTGTAATACATTTGCTTTCAATTCAATAATACAGTCGTTTCTTTTCATTGAATTTGGGTTTCTAACAAGTGTTATATCATTAAAATTTGGCTTCAAAATGCTCACAAGAGGGAGAATGTCGGTCCTTTTAAAATTGAGAGAGAAAAATTGTGAATGAAACAAAATAGAGGACCAAAGTTGTATTTATGTCTTACTTTTATTTTAGGGTTATTTGTATTTTGGTCCATAAAATTTGGGCTAGTATTGGTTTTAGTCCCTTGAATTTTTATATCTTTAGATTATGTGAATGGAATTTAGTCTCCATTTCATTTTATAATCCAATTCAGATGCGTGGCAAACAGATATGGTGTGCCACATCATATTTTCATGCCATGTGGTACTAAGTTGTTACACATCATCATCGAATGGATGATGATTGTTACGTGGTAGAGACAAAAAAGAAACCTTCACATAATTACATGGATCAAAAGTAAAAAAACTATAATTCATATAGACCAAAAACATAAATTACTCGATTTTTTCTTTAATTTCAACCATAGTATATGCAAGTTTTTCTAAAAGATCACCTTTCATTGTTTATCTTTTCTATTTGTTTTTCACTTTTATCTATATAATAATATAAGCATTAGCTTTCATTGTTTTCTTTATCTTAATATTCGATACTACTCACAAAAATAGAGTACTAAAGTAATTACCTTCAAAATAAGGGTACACCACCCGCTTCGAAGAGCAACCACCGTCCTCCACCGCATCTAGTCAACTCTTGCCATGGCAATCATCTTGATTCTTAAGGTCCATTTTGGATAAGATACATTGGTTTACCAAAAAAATCCTTCCTCATGGTGGGTTAATTTACGAGTTAATAAACTTTGCTTTAAACTTGCTGATACGTTAAACCCATTGTGCAGCTGGATATGATGTTTAGAAGACACATTCTAATCATTTTTTAGGTGCTGCAAATCTAAGAACTTAATTAAAAAGCTAAAAAAGTAGAATATGGTTAAAAAATCCTCCAAATTCCGTGGTGTAACGAACACAGAGGCATTGTTTTGTTGTTTTTTCAGCTACCTAGGTGACCAATCAAAGAATGTACTGAAGATAAATAATGACCGTGTATCTAGACAGGACTAGTTCTTCCTACAAATTACTAATCATTGTTTGTTTGACTATATGTGTACGTTAAATTAAATTGTATATACGTCAGAATGCTTTTAAATGAGATGACATTAGTCTCTCCTAACTTGACTAAAATTTTGTGTTCAAATCAAGCTTTGAGCATGCGTCAAGCTTAAAACTCTTAGGGAGAGTTTGTCCCTCATTTAGTCCTCAAGGACTCAATAAATTAGTCTCCACAATTGCATGAGAATGATATTTGATTTACACAAAACAAAATTAAATTGTACCGTTGTCAAAAACAAAACTCACGAATAATGACCACTTAATTCTGGAGTATTAACACACAACTATACAAGTCAAGAATCAAATAAATTTGAAATTTGAGTAGATATATAGATAAAAGCTATAAAGCTATAAAGCCATAAGTAATATTGATAATTTTTTTTGGTGAGGTAAGTGATATTGATAATAAAGAAAGTGAGAACAATTATTTAATTACATACATCCGAAAAAGATATCATAATTACTTAATCAATTACATATATTTTAAATATAACATCATTCCTTAATCAATTACATATATCTAAAAAAGATAACATCATTATGCAATATTATATCCAAAAAGAACATCATTATCTAATGTATATAATATAATGTCTTTTCATTTTTCTTATTATTTCTTTTTAAAGAAAAAACGAAACTAGAAAAAGCATGTTTCATTTTTTATTATAAGAAAAAACGAAAACAAAATAATAGAAAAATCATGTATTTTTCATGTATCGGTTCTCACTTATATTCCTCATGTATCTCGGACGTATCTGAAACATATTAAGAAATTATTATTTTTTAAATAAAATTTAATTATTGGATACTCTTCCGATACATATTGGGCAGGTATTGGTACATATACGCATCAGATACGGGTGGGTCATCAATTTCGAAGAAGAGAGGATAAAAGCTTCAAAGTGAGTTCAAAACTTTAACATTCGTTATTACACAATTTAGTTTATAAGACTTTGGAACACAGTGGACAAAAGAACAGCTTAAATTCTTTTCACACCTAAACATTATAGTTCCCATGCACGTCATATAAACATAACTTATTTACATGGTTGAATATATAATTTAGGCTTAATAGTAGTTTTAGTCCCCTAACTTTTTTAAAGTTGTAATTTTGGTCTCCTAATAAAAAAACTATTAAACTGCCCCTTAAGTTTTGCAATTGTAGTAGTTTTGACCCTCCAAGACAAAAAAAAGAACACGTGGCATCTCATTTAGGGTGCCATCTCAGCGTAGACCGAATCAAAATTGGCCTTGGGGGACAAAACTGCCACATGTGCAAAACTTAAGGGCGGTTTTGTAGTTTTCTTCCTTATGGGGTCAAATTCGCAACTTTGAAAAAGTTAGGGGGCTAAAACTGTTATTAAACCTATAATTTAACATTCTTAATTATTGTAACTATAATTAAAAAATTCATTTACTATATATTATACCATGTATCTCCAAAAAAATCATTCGGCACAAGAAAACGGCTGCAGACAGAAGATAAAAGTATAAAACTACCTTGAAATCTCCATGCATGTTACGATGCAAATTACTAGCATATAAGAAGAAACCACTATAAATACATCATTCATCACATTTCAAAAAACACAAATCATCCATTCATTGATCTAGCTTTTCCTCAATAACCTCAAATTTTGAACTTTCCATCAAATCATACACAATGTCTTCTTCCACAACTTCAAAACTCCTCACACTAATCATATCTGCATTTGCCATTGTGCAAATAACAGTAGCTGGTGATCCAGACATCCTCACTGACTTCATAGCCCCAGATGGAACCCAAGTTGATGGCAGCTTCTTCACATTCACCGGTTTCCGCACCCTTACTGTACCAAACATACAACCCTCATTTTTCATGGCATTGAAAGCAAGCAAAAAAGAATTTCCAGCTCTTGATGGACAAAGTGTAGCATATGCTGCTCTAACGTACCCACCTGGAACCATCAATCCACCGCACACACACCCTCGTTCAGCCGAGCTACTCTTCCTCGCTAAAGGTTCCCTTAATGTTGGTTTTGTTGACACAACCAATAAGCTATTCACTCAAACACTTCAACCCGGTGACATGTTTGTGTTTCCAAAGGGACTTGTTCATTTTCAGTTCAATTCTAATACTTCAAAATCTGCTTTAGCTTTTTCTGCCTTTGGTAGTGCTAATGCTGGAACCATTTCAATTGCTAGCACATTGTTCAACTCTACCATTGATGACAATGTCTTGGCTTTGGCTTTCAAGATTGATGTTGCAACTGTTCAAATTTTGAAGAAAGGATTTGCTTAAGGATTATGATAATGGCTTGAACATGTGAACTTTCTTTGAATATTATATTGCTTTTTTTTTTTCTGTCTTTTTTTCTTCCTTTATAAATAATTCAGTGATTGTTTTTTAAAAGGTTGTGAGATGTGAAATGGTTGATGTAACTATTTCTGTTATTGTAATATATCACCTGAAATAATAAAAGATGGTTTGTGTTACAGATTTCCAATGCATCAGTTGTTAATATTACTTTTAGGTGGATGTTTTCAATTAAGATTGTTCAAAAAAGTTATTTAATCCAAAATTTAGACTAAATACATCAATTTTATTTGATCAATTTTTTCTTATATTTGAGACTGAATTAGTATAGATTAATGTATATTTTTATCTATAAATAGGACCTTTTTAATGGATGATCTATCAAGTATATGTAAGCGTCCAACTCACCTAAACTCAAGCAAATGTATGTTTTGATTAAATGAAAATTAGTTCTTTAGCTAGAATTTACATAAAAAAATATAATGTTTTTGAATTTTGTGAAACCTTAACCCAAGAGTGCTTAGAAGAGATAGAACGGGTCTCTTCTAGCTTAACCAAGGTCATGTGTTCGAATCCAGCCTTGGGCATGCAGCAGCGTTAAAACTCTTAGGGAGAGTCTGCCGCTCATTTGGGTCTCAAAATACTCGAGGGATTAGTCTCCGCATTTGCGCGCGGAGGATACCCGGTTTACACCCAAAAAAAAAACAAATGAAACAACTATAATTTTATTTTTTATTAAAAAAAAAACTATAGAATTTTATTTTGTTTGATTTGAGAGGTATATATAAAAAAGAAAAGAAAAAGTAAACCTTGTCGAGCGATTAGAATTGCAAAGTGAGAAATTGCATATCGTTTAAAACCCTAATCCAGAACGATTATGGAAAATAGTATGTATTTTGGATATCACGATACATTGCTTTTTTATATATTTGACGGAATCACCGAATATATTATTGTGTTCATTGAAGATGGTGTTAGATGATGAGGGCCATGATCCAAAGGGCCATGAAACCCTAGGATCCCCTCCATCTGTGCTATCTCTCAACAAAGCATGGCAATTTCCCCCTCTTCCTTTTGATCTTATTGCAGAAATACTGTGTAGGCTACCCGTGAAGTTCCTCCTTCAATTCCGATGCATATGCAAGTCGTGGAATTCTCTAATATCTGATTCCAAATTCGTCAAGAAGCACCTTCTTCACCTATCAACCTCGTTCAACCTCCACTCTTTAAGGTTCTCCGCTTCCTTATCCAAGTACACTCTCATGTCTTTCCCACTTGACTCCTTGTCCCCTCACGTCACGGAGCTTGAGTTTCCTAACAATTTTGATGGAAAATATCATCGACTTCGCCCTCCTCATAACATTTTTGGCTCTTGCAATGGCATCATCTATCTTGCCCATTGTTTGGATTGTTGCTTTGTGTCGATGTGGAATCCTTCAGTTAGAAAATTCAAGGAATTGCCCCCTTTCCAAAAGCCACAAGGTGTTAGTCACATTAACATGACACATGGCTTCGGCTATGACCGTGTTAATGATAATTACAAGGCAGTGGTTGTTTTAAAGTATTATGTAGGTGTACTGAGCAAAACTGAAGTGAAGGTTCATATTCTTGGTACGAAGTTTTGGAAAAGTATTAACGATAGTTTCCTTTCGGTAGTGCTCCTTGTGACTTTTCGGGAGAATTTGTGAGTGGCGCGATAAATTGGTTGGCATCTAAACATCAGGAAAGTAAAAGCGTATATTTTATTGTTTCTTTTCATTTGGGGAATGAGTCTTATCAAAAGATTTTCTTACCTGATTGTGAATTGTTAGATGTGAGTCTGACTAACTTAGGTGCACTGAGAGGTTGCTTGTGCATAGTTTTGGGTCATGATGTTTGGACTATAAAGGAATACCGAAACAAAGAGTCTTAGACTAAATTGTTTACCATTTCTTACATTCAAGATCCTCGCAAGTCTTATACCCTGACCAAGGCAATCTATATGTTTGAGGATGATCAAGTATTGTTTGAATCTGGATGGGCTGGGAATTCTTATAGGAAGTTGATTCTTTATGACCCAAAGAATAGTACTATTAAGTTTAATTTTCTAAACACGTGTTTTTCTGCCCCAAAAGTATGTGTTGAGAGCTTGATATCACTGTGGTCTTAATGCTAGGATTTAGATGCGGTGCCATATCAACTAAGCATAAGATTCCACCGCAATCTATGCCTTAATTTCTATTTATGTTATTTATTTTGTACTTTTTCTGGTAATTGATTACTTGGTGGTCAATTGAACGTCAAACTTAAGAAATTGCAATTATTTTCATTTATTTGTTTGTTAGAGGTTTTTGCCCCTTCGTTGTTTTTTTTTATTTTCTAAGTACAGAATTACGATTTAGAAATGATGCGAAGACATTAGTATCTTTGTTGAAATGTCTAATCCGCACAAATTTTATAATTTGTAATTCAAATTTTTCACTATTCATTATGTAGTGAACAAATCAAATCTATGCATGCATGGAGGGTTTTTTATAAAGGTTAAGATTAGTTAGTGAGATATCAGTAAAATCATGAGTCATGACTACTTGATTGAGTTGAATATAGTGTTATTGCAAAGCGGAATTTGAACAAATCATTATTGTTCAACGATACATTATTTACTACAAAATATTATGAAATAACGGTCAGTGACATTATAGCACTATTGTGTAACGGGATTCGAATAAAACACTTGTTTTTCGCAATTGACAACATTGTTAGATTATGAGTGTTCAGTATCAATGTACTTTACTAGTACTATATATGTCAAGAATCAAACAGATTAGAAGTTTTAGTTGATAGATAAAAGCTTAAGAATTAGTTCAAAACCATAACAGACTTCATTGCAAAATTCAGTTTATCAGATTTTGGAATACAGTAAAAAAAAAAACAGCTTAAATTATTTTTTCAATTAAACATGAGGTCAATTTAGCCTTTTCTGCCTTTGGTAGTGCTAATGCTGGAACTATTTCACTTGCTAGCACAATGTTTAACTCTACCATTGATGACAATATCTTGGCTTTCAAGACTGATGTTGCAACTGTTCAAACTTTGAAGAAGGGATTTTCTTCTTAAGGATTATGATAATGGCTTGAACATGTGAACTTTCTCTCAATATTATATTGCTTTTTTTTTTTTTTCTTTTTTTTCCTGTTATAATAATTCAGTGATTTTTTTATATAAAGTTGTGAGATTTGAAATGGTTGATGTAACTATTTCTGTTGTTGTACTTCCTCCGTTCCTATATGTAAGGACCCTTTGTCTCTAATAAAAAAGTGCTTACATACAGGGACGGAAGGAATATTCACCTGAAATAATAAAAAACGGTTTGCGTTACCGATTTCTAATGCATCAGTATTGTTGATGTTACTTATAGGCGGATGTCTTCAATTAAGATTGCTAAAAAAAAAGTTATTTTCTCCAACATAATATACCCAATTTTTACTTATATTTGAGACTAAATCACTATAAATCAGAGTAGTCGATCCAGGATAGCGGCTGACCTCAAAAGTGGGATGGCAAGATAGCCCAGAGCATATGACAAATAGCAAATAGCGGGGTGATCGATATTTGATCATTTTTTTTGGATAAATTACATGTAAACAAACATATATTTAATATAAAATGAAACATAACACTGAACTAATTTAGTTTAATTCTTCAAAATTAAGCATAATGGTGTTAAGTGGATTAATAAAATTAAACACATCACAAGTAGTTGCAAAAAAAAAAATCACAATATTCAACAAATATCGACCAATCTCACTAATTTGATCTATAAAAACCTAAAACATCATGAAAATTTTGTGAAATTCATAGTTCAGATTCAATAATCCATCGCGTAAAATCTTAAATCCACAATTCTACACTGAGGAACAAAGAAAAGAAAGAACGGGAAAAGATAGAATAAGAGGAAGAAGAGAAAGAAAAAAACGAACAGAGGAACCAAATTAAAGGAACGGAGAAAAATGAGGAAGAAGCAATGGATCGCAATCGGCGACGACTCTGCATAGTGATAAGATTTTGGATCTGAAAGGAGGAAGAAAAGAGAAAGTATTTGGATCTGCAGAGTGTTTCACGGTGCAAAAAAAGAAAGTACATAAGTTTCTAGGGTTAAAGGAAAATCTCAAAAATGAAGAGGAAAAGATAGATATTTTTTTAAAATCATGGGCGATTTCAAAATTTTCCATTTTAAATAATATAGAGGTTTTAGAACCGCTACTGCTCGGAGATCCTCTACGCACCGTTCCGCTGCTATAGCAGTTGAAACGACCACTATTTGAAACCGCAACACTACGACTTATACCGTGGCGGTCGAACGTCGCTTCGTTACGGGCAATTGCTAATGGCCGTTATCGACTACTATGTTATATATTGATGCATATTTTAATATGTAAACAAGATCATTTTGGTGGATGATCTGTAAATATCTGTTAGTCCTCACTAAACTTTAGTATGTCTATTCTGATGAATCTCCGGAGTCCAACTCACATAAACTAAAACAAATGTATATTTTGGTGAAATGAAAATTAGTTCTTTAGCTAGAAGTCACTTAGATAGTGAATGTCATATCATTATAATTTGGCTTCAAAATGCTCAGAAGAGAAAGGTCAATCCTTTTAAAATTGTGAATGAAACAAAATAGAGGATCAGAGTTGTATTTATGTCTTACTTTTATTTTAGGGTTATTTGTGTTTTGGTCCATGAAATTTGAGCTAGTATTGGTTTTAGTACCTTGTATTTTTATATCTTTAAATTAAATTTTACCATTGTCAAAAACCAAACTCACGAGTATTTACACACAACTATACATGTCAAGAATCAAATAAACTTGAAGTTTGGGTTGATAGATACAAGCTTTAGAATTAGTTCTAAACTTTAACACACGTTATTACACAACTTAGTTTATCAAACTTTGGAATACAGTGCGCAAAAGAACAGCTTAAATTCTTTTCACACCTAAACATGAGTTCAATATATAATGTAACATTCTTAATTATTATAACTATCATTAAAAAAATTCATTTACTATAGCATTTATCTCCAAAAAAATCATTCGGCACAAGAAAACAGCTGTAGACAGAAAATAAAACTACCTTGAAATCTCCATGCATGTTACAATACAAATTGCTAGCATATAAAAAGAAACCACTATAAATACATCATTCCTAAAATTTGTAAAAACACATAACTTCAATTCATTGATCCAACTTTCCCTTATAACCTCAAATTACAAACATTCCATCTAATTAATCTTAAAGCTATGTCTTCCACAGCTTCAAAACTCCTAACACTAATCATATCTGCATTTGCCATTGTGCAAATAACATTAGCTGGTGATCCAGACATCCTCACTGACTTCATAGCTCCAACTGGAACTCAAGTTGATGGCAATTTCTTCACATTCACCGGTTTCCGAGCCCTTCTTCCCCCAAACACACAGCCCTCAACTTTCAAAGCCTTGAAAGCAAGCAAAGCAGAATTTCCAGCTCTTGACGGACAAAGTGTCGCATATGCTGCTCTAATATACCCACCTGGAACCATCAATCCACCACACACACACCCTCGTTCAGCCGAGCTACTCTTCCTCGCTAAAGGTTCCCTTAATGTTGGTTTTGTTGATACAACCAATAAGCTTTTCACTCAAACACTACAACCTGGTGACATGTTTGTGTTTCCAAAGGGACTTGTTCATTTTCAGCTCAATTCTGATGCTTCAAATCCTGCTTTGGCTTTTTCGGCCTTTGGTAGTGCTAATGCTGGAACTATTTCAATTGCTAGCACCTTGTTTAACTCTACCATTGATGACAATGTCTTGGCTTTGGCTTTCAAGACTGATGTTGCAACTGTTCAAACTTTGAAGAAAGGATTTTCTTCTTAAGGATTATGATAATGGCTTGAACATGTGAACTTTCTTTCAATATTATATTGCTTTTTTTTTTCTTTTTCTTTTTCTTCCTGTTATAATAATTCAGTGATTGTTTTATATAAAGTTGTGACTTGTGAGATTTGAAATGGTTGATGTCACTATTTCTGTTATTTCATTCACCTGAAATAATAAAAAGATGTTATGACTTATGTTATCAATTTCCCGTGCCTCAATATTGTTGATATTATCATAGCATCAAGTTGTTTATTTTCATGAGAATTTTGCCTCAAATTGCTTAATTTGAAGGAGAAACGTCGATCATTTTAGAATTTGGTAAAACACTATTGCTTAATTTCTTTTATTTATTTAATATGGTTGAATCATTTACTATGGTTGAAAATGTCATGGATGGTTATGTCACTGTAAGTCTGTAACATATCATGCCCATTTTTATACACGTTTTTTTTTTCCTTTTTCATTTAGATGCCACATACTAAAACGGTA
>Ga0099826_10001278_pt1 | contig 14797 bp, 5 predicted proteins | sample Mtrugardesep15_FD_76830 | JGI IMG/M metagenome (GOLD analysis project Ga0099826, IMG submission 76830) | Root nodule microbial communities of legume samples collected from California, USA - M. trunc garden sep15 | ecosystem: Host-associated > Plants > Roots > Nodule | place: USA: California... | reverse complement strand
TGTTTTAAATTAATGAACTCTGTTTTGAATTCTGTTCTGAATTATGTTCAAATGTTCTATTTTAATGAACATTTTTGTTATGATTATGACATAAAAGTGACCCTTTTCAATTGTTTTGATTGTTATATTAATGAATTCTCTTTTAAAATGTATTTTTATAATCTATATATCTTATAATTTTTCAGGAAGAACTAAACAAACATAATAATGAGGCAGAAACTTCTCAATCGGTTGGGACACAAAGTCATATGCCTTGGAAGAATGGCATTTATTCCCAAGTAAAAGGAGCTGAAAAGAGGGGACATGTGCGTTGTATAGGCAATATTCCCAAACCTAAGAAATCAAAAACTACTTTGTCGAAAAATCAAGAATTGAGGGATGAACTTAAGAAAATGTGAGAAAGTCAAGAGAGGACAAATGTGTTTATGGCAAATACGATGTCAGTGATACAAAATTGATTATATCAAGAAGATTTGAATGATATTTTACAAGCTGCAAAACAGGTATATTATATAATTAATATTTTACCGGAAGCTAGAGTTAATTTTACCGGAAGGTCAAATATAAAGTTTTTTTTTTAGGCAAAGAAAAATTAACTTTTTTTAAACTTTATATATTCAATTTAAAGGTTAAATATGCTTAATCTCTATAAAATTAGGTTTCATGAAGTCAAATATATATTCATAATTCAATATTTGCTAAATAGACAAATGATTTCTTTTTCAATGTAAACAAATAATCTATTTGCATTAAACTATATCACCCATTTTGTTTGGCTATTGATTATTTTTATTTGTAAAAATGATTTTTTGATAGTTATTGTAGAGATCGAAATGTTAAAATAAGACAAATAAGTTTATTAATCAAATAATAGTTTGTTAATCTTTTTTTTGTGTTTTTTTTTTTTTTCAAATAAACTTGTTTGAGTTAGTTAAAAATATAATATTGGAATAGCTAATTATATTAATACACTTGGTCGATCAATAGAAATAAAAATTTTAGGATAGCATTCCGTAAGCATTCGACCCTGCAAATAAAGCCCTTTCTTTAAGCCTCTTAAAAATAATTTATTTGTCATATTAGATATAGGTCATATTTGGGATTTTTTTATGAATACATTAAATGTTTAATGGTGGTGGGTTGACAATACAAAATAGTTTTGCACACATGACCAATTAAAACATTTTAAATTACTATGTCAATTAAATTATTGTTCTCTTTTTAATTGACGTAACAATTTAAAATGTTTTAATTAATCGTGTGTTCAAAATTGTTTTAGACTATCAACCCACCACAATTAAACTCATAAACTAATTAATAAAAATAAACTAATCAATAAAAAAAATACATTCTACTACATTCTTATAATTTGGACACAAATTTTAATTTGGCACAATTAGATATATATATACAACCTCCACTCCTTATAATATAAGAGACGATTGAATCAACCATTTTTAAACCATAAAATCTCATTACCAAGAAAAACCATAAAATCTAACATGTCTTGGATTGATATACCATCTTCAAAATAACTATTACTGTTTTGTCAAAAGAAAAAAACTACTATTCCCGTTCCTATATATAAGACCTTTTTGCTAAAATTACGGGAATTAAGAAAGTGTAAATTTGTATTAAAGTTGTTTGTAATAACTATTATTTTTACAATTTTATGTTTAAGAGAAAGTTAATTTATGTTTTCCATATATTATTTATTGCTGATTGAAGAAAAATATGTATATTAAATAGGTGTATGTATGTAAAGAAATAATTAATGTAGTTGAAAATAGCAAAGGAGTATTATAAAATGGACAATTTTTTTTTAAAAGGATCTTATAATTAAAAACAGAGGTAATATTACCATGAAATCGTGAAATGTATCGAATTTTTCTGGCAGCACGTGTGTTTTAACCTAAAGTCATCCCACATTAAAGTAGTCTATAGAAAGTGTAGACCACGGTCATATGAAAAATTCAATGCAACAACAAAACGATGAGTAAACTGACTTAAAATGATTTTTTTTTAAGATAAATAAAAAAGGTTAAATATATTTTCATTCTCTATTACTAACTTTTCGTTATTTAGCCCATCAAAAGACTTTTTTTCTTTTCAAGTTTCTTATTTACTTTATATTTCTAGTCTTTAAAATATATTCCATCAATATTTTTATTCTAACAGTTAAATCTAATCATAATTAATTAATCTTATGCGCCTTGTGGAATCCACATGACAATGTAGACTTTGTTAATAACATAAAATGATTATAATTTATTAATATGTATTTTTATTAGAGTGATGACTTTTTTTTTATATTTCACATTTTTTTACAAGTCAGTTTAGTTCTTAGACATTTTGATATAGAGAAAAAGTTAGTTTCTAATTCATTATAATAGATAAGATGGTTACTCCAGTATGAAAATGTCAGAGAATGGTTTAGAGTATTATCTTTTGGTGGAAACTAAATTGGTTCGGAAGAAAATTGTAAATGACCAAAACGAGTCTTCATTCTTTTTATTAATAACTATTGGTTCATATGTGTAGGGAAAAAGGTTCATTGGTAAACATTTATAACTAAAATGTAATCCGAAAAAACATTTATAATTAAATATCACAATTTAAGCTTTTTAACATTTACAAATTTAAGCTTTTTAAAATATAAATAAAAGTAAATCAACATTTTTTTAAGAAGTTAAATTAGCTCATCCAAATTGACACCGGAGAGTTAAATTAGGTCACATAAATTGATATCGAATAAAATCGAAAATGAGACTTCGAGGAAGAGCACGCTCTCAGGTCCCAAATTAATATTACTAAACCAACTCAAATTAGTCATCGTAAACTTAACTCAATTGATAGAATAATATATATATTAAGCTTCGAGGTTGGAATAAAAAAAATACCAACCCAAATTAATTTTCAATCAAATCCATTAATTTTTTGTTCATTTTGTCTTATCAATTTAGAAATCACGTAAAAATCAGTCTACAGACAAATAACTCTAATCTTGTAAAAAAAAAGGTTATTGCGTCACTCGTGACATATTACAATATATCTATGTCTACGCGCGATACTAGTACACCGACATGTTTAAACGACAACATATGCTACTTGTGGTTGAGATCCGTCGTATTAATTATCCACGACTTCATTTCAACGGGTGTGATTTTCACTCCTGAGAACTGCGCGTGGGATTTACAAACCAAATATGCACCGAAATGGAAATAGTTTAATTATTTCTTAGCCCCGTTTTGAAAAGAAACAAAGTCTTCAGTCATCACTTCTTTTCTTCTTATGGTTACCAAATGTCAATCAAGTTGGCATGGATGGATGGATGGACCAAACATGATACATACATCACCTATGACCTGACAGCCTTACATGGAATTGGTAATCACTTGATGTTGAGTTGGTCCCTACTCATTTTTTTCCTCTTCCAACTTGTAACACATTATTTAATTTAATTTAATGTAAAACGACCTTCGTTAATATCATCAACCCACAATTTTGTCAAGACTACTACAACCTTCTTATGAGTTCCTTCCCTCACATAATAACAATTTGTTTGACCATATAATTTTTTTTAAAAAAAACTTTATATAACTAAAAGTGATAATAATACTTTTAGAAGTATATTTTTAGATACGCTAATTTTTCTCATAAGGGTTTAAGATAAGAAAAGTAAAAATAGAATTCCGGTCATGACAAATTTTAAGCTTTAACAAAGTTGAAAGTAAAATTTTCAACAATTTTTTTTTATGTTTGGTTCCTTAACGTGAACCCTTAAGACACTTGTTAACATTTTTTTTATAGTACATGTGTTATTTTTTTTTATTGTGGATGATGGTGTAGTAGTATTTATCATAATAAAGTAAAACGTCAAAAATATTGAATTGAGAGTAATGTATATAATACTAATGAACAAATGCAATTGATGAAACATGTAATTAATGTGGTCTTAAAAATTAAAAATGTCAATTATTTTTGCAAAGAGATCAATTTACTCTATCCGGTCTCAATTATAAATAATAAAAATATTTTATTTATGATCGTAATTATAAAAAAATGCTAATTTAATGTTATGATTCCTTGAATACCCTTCAATTAACTTATATATTATTTTTTAATAAATTATATTCTCATGAAACAAATTTCTACAAGGAATAATTTGAAAAATATAAACTATAATTATATATATTTTTTTATATTAAGAAAATTAAACGACATCCATTTTTTTTGGTTAAGTATTCTTGTGATTAAAAATTTAACTTTAAGTGGATAAGTATGATGTCAGAGTTCAAACTCTAGCCCATACATATATTACACATTGTCTTACCAATTGAGTTAAGTCTTATCAATTGAGTTAAATTAACAAAAGATTTTTATGAAAGGGTGTAAACTTCTTTTTTGTTGCTTATAGAGGAGGATAAAGAGGTGACTCTTTTTTGTACAAGTTCGTGAATCATGCATAAACCCTTTATTCTCCATTTAATAAAAACCATTTATATTTACTTTGACCATTGAAAATTTTGACTTTATTTTTCTGGTCCACCCCTCCCTCCACCTTGGCTAGCCTAAAACCCCTTTGACTATGTAAATCTTCAACCTATATAAACACACAACTTCAACCTCTTCTCTCACAATCTACATCCACGTTCAACCATAACCAAAATCCATAAAGTTTTTCTTGCTCTATACAATTATACATTGCAGATGAGTTGGACCACTTCAACAACAAGCACAAGTGATGACAATAACAAGAAGTTTAAGGGAGTTAGGCGTAGAAAGTGGGGAAAATGGGTATCAGAGATTCGTGTTCCAGGAACTCAAGAACGTTTATGGTTGGGAACTTATGCTACACCGGAAGCTGCTGCGGTGGCACACGACGTAGCTTTTTATTGTTTAAAAAGACCTTCTACTTTGGACAAACTCAACTTTCCTGAGATTTTGTCTTCTTATTGTATTCAACAAAGAGATGATTTGATGTCTCCTAGGTCTGTTCAAAAGGTTGCTTCTGATGTTGCTATGGATGTTGATGCGCGAAACATTGCAAGTCAAGCAACAACTTTGCCAGAAAGGAATCTCATGGACAATGTTGTTGCTGATGATGTTTTTTGGTGGGATGGTTTGGGTGATGATCAAGGAGTAAGTCAAGTTTCTAGTCAACAACAAGAGGATTTGAACATTTCCATTGAAGATTATCTATAATTTTTTTTTTATCAACGTGAATCAGAAACCCAAAATTTACAACACTCACACACCATGCGCATGTGTTAAAATGTGGTGGTATATTATATTTAGATTTAGATGTATACTTTAGTGGTTTACAAGTTGCTAACAAGTGGTTAGTGTTTTTGTGTGGAAATGTAAACAAGAAAAATGAAGAAAAAAAGGACTATTTCACACTTAGATAGTACCATTTTGTGTTGACTGCGTGATACACATGTAAATGGCAAATTGACATATATTTTGCAATTGGAATGTATGTACACATTTAATTTTCTGAGTTAAGAGAGACCTATAATTATTACTATCAGAGGGGAAAAAATCCCAATGAAGTTCACTTCGTACCATTGCCTTAACTACCGTCTACTGTATCAGGAAAGCTCCAATACAGAACTCAGAAAGAAAAGGACCAAAATAAAAGTTATCATTTGCACCATGTCAATTCACCATTTACAGAGACCTATCATTGTCATTTTTATATTTTAAATAAAAAACATTCAACTTACCATTCTTAACTCATCATTGTCCCATAAGATGTAACATTCTTTTATAGCCATATACACCAATAATAGCATTTGAATTGAATGTAATCATAGTTTCTTACACATGTGGATCCACTACTTGAGAACCTAGCCAAAATATAATAACTTCTGGTGGACAAATTTGTTACTTTCATTTTCATTCCTCTTTCAGACCACTCAAAAAACTCATCCTAATTAATGAGGAAATTGGCTCTCTGATAAATCAATCAAAAGTATCCTCGCCAACTTAGTTTATTTGGATCTGTTATGAGAATAATTTCTGCATGAAAAGCATCATTAATTTTGAGGTGTTACTTTGCATGGAAACCTGGTCCATCCAAGTACATGTCTTCTAAAAGATGAGGTGTTGCTATTTTATATAGAAAATCATTAAGTCAATAGTTGTTTATGAAAAAAATTGAAAAATTTAGGATATGGTAATATGTATGGAAATATCAATTTAGCAGTCTAGTCCATTTCTTTTTAGCAGGGCTATAGCAGAATAACAGTTTGTCGATAAATTTACAAGATCAAGTTAGTCCAATTGAAGCTTTCTTCAAGCAAAGAAACAAATCTCACATACATATGAAAAGTACTAACTTGAAATCACAATATAACATTGAAGAACATTATTACATTCAATTTTATTTTCTTTAGAAATGTATTACAATCGGCTTGTGTTCTTTTTCTTAGACAAGCTTCCCATAGCCTTTGCCTTCTCCTTCAAAATATATTTTTGCGTCTTGCCAGTTGATGTCTTTGGCAGATCAGCAAAGATGACAGTTTTTGGAGCCATAAAACGAGGCAAACGCTTTTGACAGAATTGTATTATCTCTTCTTCCGTAGCATTGTGCCCTTCCTTCAACTTCACAAACGCACAAGGTGTCTCTCCCCAATACTCATCAGGTCTCCCAACAACAGCAGCCTCAACAACTGCTGGATGACTATAAATAACACCTTCCAACTCAATTGTGCTAATGTTTTCTCCTCCAGATATGATAATATCCTTCGACCGATCCTTAAGTTCTATGTAACCGTCAGAATGCTTTACTCCCAAGTCACCGGTCCTAAACCATCCACCTTTAAAAGACTCTTGCGTTGCTTTTAAATCCTTTAGATATCCATTCATCACAGTGTTTCCCCTAAACATCACCTCGCCCATGGTTTTCGCATCAGCCGGTACACTCTTCATTGTGACAGGATCTTTTATGTCAAGTTCTTCCAGTCCAAGATGTTGTACTCCTTGACGTGACTTCTTTTTCGCCTGCTCCTCTCGAGACAGGCTACTCCATTCTGGTTTCCACGTGCAAATTGATCCAGGACCATAAGTTTCTGTCAAACCATATGAATGAACTAAATCAAATCCTAGTTCTTCCATCCTAAAAAATACGTCCGGTGGCGGTGGAGCACCACCTGTCATCACTACCACCTTCCTCGGAAGTGGCTTTCTGATATCAGGTGGTGCATTTATTAACGAGTTCAGAACTGTTGGTGCACCCCCCGTGTGTGTTACTTTGTGCTTAAAAATATTGTCAAATATCCCTTTAGCAGTTACATTTCTTTGGCAAACATTTGCGCCACCTTGAGCAGCGATACTCCAAGGAAGACACCATCCATTGCAATGAAACATGGGAACACACCATAAATACACCGGCATCGACTTCATCTCATTGAGAAGAATTGTAGCCAAAGAATTAAGATAAGCACCTCTATGGCTATATACTACACCTTTAGGACTTGATGTTGTTCCAGAAGTGTAATTCAAAGAAATTGGATCCCATTCATCTTTTGGTCTTTTCACCTCAAAATCAAGTTTCCCTTCAGATATAAGATTCTCATAGATCAACGTTCCGGGTGAGACTGATGGATGTGCATCACCCTCCAAAATTAAGACCAAAAGTGGAAGCTTGGCCGTCGATTTAGACAATATTTCAAGTGCTCCCTTAGCAATATCCAGTAACTCATGATCAACAAAAAGGATTTTCGCGTCGGAATGCTTTAACAACAACGAAACCATCGATGAATCATGACGGGTATTCAAGGTACATAGAACAGCCCCTGACATTGGAACACCAAAATGTATTTCATACATTGCTGGAATATTAGGAGCCAACACAGCAACCTACACAAATAAGTGCAAATTCACAACAAGCACAAATCATCAACAAGAGATTTCAAACCAACTTATAATCATATTTCCTCTAAAATAAAAAATCATAATCATATTTACATTTTCCATGCAAAATTCTAAGTAGCTTAAATTATAAAGCACAGACTCAGACACGGACACTTAACACTGACATGTGTCTGGGTCAGACAGACACATGTCGGACACTGGACACACCTTAGATCAAGTGCCGCATAGTCCAAAATTAACAGAAAAACAACAAAAAAAAATGAAATCCAATTGAAAAATCACTAGATTATAGATTTAAAGGAGAATTAAGCTATGTCGAATTTGAATTTGTTTGAAAAAGGAACGAACCACATGACGAGGAGAAACACCGAGTTGAGAAATGGAGGAAGCGAGTTTGATGCATCGTTGATGAGTCTGAGACCATGTGTAGGTGACATCGTTGTAGATGATGGAGAGTTTGTTACTGTAAACAATGGCGGAGCGCTCCAAGAAGCTGATTGGAGTGAGAGGAACATAGTTAGCGTTGCATTGGATAGTACCTTCCATCGCCACCTTCTAACTGTTCGATCTTTTGTCTGAGAAAAAAAACACGATGGATAGATTATTTAATATCGATAGAACCGTATAGTTCACGGGATCATATGATATGATATGATCGTGTATTTGCCCCATATTGCGTCGATGTCATTTGGTCTCTCCCTTTTGGCTGCTACCAACATTTTTTTTTTTTTTAGGAATGCTACGGACATGTTTATTATAAATTTATTTATTAACTTATAGTATATTTAAAATTGTACTGAGATATCATATCATGTTTATTAAAATGTTTTGGATATGTAGGAAGACTAAATTAATACAATTAAACAAAATGATTCTGATGATTTTCTTTCATGTGAAAATTGAACAAGTCAATGGAGCTCATTTGATTTACTGCAAATCTACAACTTGTCATTTTGTATTATAAAAATTAAAAGGATTTATTTATTTATTTATAATGTTACAAGTCTAAATTTATTTGTCTAGAATTTTTTTAAAACCCCTTGATATTTGTAGGAGTGATGTTAGAAATATGTATATGATAAAAAAAAAGGCTTAAAATTTGATAATAATATTTTTTAAAAGGAATTTAATAATAATATAAAAATTAGTGTTCAATTGCAAATATAAAAATATACTATATTGTTTATACAACAAAAGCCCAAACCCAAAAATTAGGTGATTCGTTTATGTATAGGTTTGAGTTTAATTTTTTTTTTTTTACAAAAGTTTGAGTTTAATTGTTTTGCAAACTTTTTTAGACATGTCTAATTAAATTACGCAACATAAACACATACATTTAATTAAATCACGCAACATAAATATTTTAATATTTTAATTGTGAGTCATTTGATTTCTATTATATGACTCAGATTTCTTCGACCATGTGAGTTTAGGATTTTCCGACTACTGGAAATTGAGTCGGATAAACTTGCGTCCTTTATTATTCGACCGTGTGAATTTAGGATTATTTGATTGAAGGGATCTGGGTCGGAGGAGTTTGTGCCCTTCATTTTCACCCATCTTTCAAACCACTAAAAAAACGCATCCTAACTTAGACATAGACTCTCCAATGAACGATTTGAAAATTTCTTCACAAATTTAAATTTTTGAATATATTACGAGAATAGTTTAGTCACAACTCACAATCAAAGTTTTTGTTCCTCCCTAAAAAATGTTTAGCAAGGCTTTAACTATAAGATAATAACACTTGTTTAAAAATCTAGATGTTGAACTCCCACTAGAAAAAAGAAAAGAAGATCAAAGTATAGTTCATTTGATGTTTTCTTCATGCAAAGCAAATTCATATGCTCAAGTACACATTTTTTTACAACTGTTCATATAATAATTGTAAGTACCTAGTAACATGAAATCACATAACATTGAAGAGTATTATTTATTCTATTCTATTTTATATTTTATTCAATTTATGTTTTCATCTTATACAAGCTTCCCATAGCCTTTGCCTTCCCTCTCAGAACATATTTCTGTGTCTTTCCAGTTGATGTCTTTGGTAGATCACCAAACACAACAGTTTGAGGAGCCATAAAACTTGGCAAATGTTTCTGACAAAATTGTATTATCTCCTCTTCTGTAGCATTGTACCCTTCCTTCAGTTTCACAAATGCACAAGGTGTCTCTCCCCAATATTCATCTGGTCTTCCTACCACAGCAGCCTCAAAAACTGCTGGATGACTAAAAATCACACCTTCCAACTGAATTGTGCTAATGTTTTCACCCCCGGATATGACAACATCCGTTGCGCGATCAGTAACTTCGATGTAACCATCAGCATGCTTTACTCCCACGTCACCTGTCCTATACCATCCACCTTCAAATGCATCTTGTGTTGCTTTCAAATCATTTAGATATCCATTCATCACATTGTTTCCCCTAAACATCACCTCGCCAACGGTTTTTGCATCAGCCGGTACACTCTTCATTGTGACAGGATCTTTTATATCAAGTTCTTCCATTCCAAGATGTTGTACTCCTTGACGTACCCTCATTTTCGCCTGCGTGTCTGGAGGCAGACTAGCCCATTCTGGCTTCCATGTGCAAATTGAAGCAGGACCATAAGTTTCAGTCATACCATATGCATGAGTTACATCAAATCCCAGTTCTTTCGCACTAGAAAAAATATCTGGTGGCGGTGGAGCACCGCCACTCATCACTACCACCTTCCCGGTAAGCGGCTTCCTAATTGGTGAATTTATTAACATGTTCAGAAGTGCTGGTGCTCCTCCCATGTGAGTTACATTGTGCTTAAAGATATTGTCAAATATATCTTTATCAGTTACATTTCTTAGGCAAACATTTGTACCACCTTGAGCAGCAATACTCCAAGGGACACACCATCCATTGCAATGATACATGGGAACACACCATAAATACACTGATGTGGATTTCATTTCATTAATAATAATTGTAGCCAAAGAATTAAGATAGGCACCTCTATGGCTAAAGATTACACCCTTAGGAGTTGATGTGGTTCCAGAAGTGTAACTTATTGAAATTGTATCACATTCATCCTTTGGTTTCCTCACCTCAAAATCAAGTTTCCCTTCAGCTATAAGATTCTCATAGATCAATATGTTGTGAGGTGATGGTTGAGCATCAGAGTCCAAAATCAAGACCAAGAGGGGAAGCTTGGTTGTTGATTTTGACAGGATTTCAAGTGCTTCTTTGGCAATATCAAGTAATTGATGATCAACAAAAAGAATTTTGGCATCACAATGATTTAACAGCAATGAAACCATTGATGAATCTTGGTGAGTATTGAGGGTGCAAATAACAGCTCCTGACATTGGAACAGCAAATTGTAGCTCATATGTGGCTGGAATATTATGAGCAAGCACAGCAACCTGACCAAATAAGTGCAAATTCACATCAAACACAAATCATCAACAAGGAATTTCAGACCAAATTATAATTATAATAATTTTATAAATGAATTTAAATCCCATGGAGTTCAAATGGATACAATTTAATACATAGCTACATGTGGCAAAATTGAGAGGTTAGATTAATTGGAATTGATGGATGAAAACAATCCATTAGTTTAGTGAATTTCTTTTAAAAAATTCAATCCATTTATTAACAAAATTATTCCATTGTATTTCATTAAAAAAAAAAAAAAGTGATCCATTGAATTTTTAAATTTTTTTGGATGGATCGCTAATCATCTTTATTGTTTTTTTTAAGGACCTTTATTGTTAAATAGATGAATTAAATCCAATACATTAGCAACTTTATTGTCTGATGGATAAATTGAATGAATTTTTAGTTAAATTGAATGATAAATAATTTGACTCAATTGATATCCATGCAGCTACATCACATACTCATCAATATGAACAAACCTTGAATATCATGCCCTAATCATGCATAAGGCAGCTTGAATGAGAGGCAAAGAAAATATCATAGAATTAAAGGAGAATAAAAACATTTAGAGTCTCCTACAAATTAAATTAAACATTGATGAATATTGACAAGTCAAAAATGTAAGAGAATGGATATGAGAAACAAACCACATCATTAGGTGAAACACCAAGTTGAGAAATTGAAGAAGCAAGTTTGATGCATCGTTGATGAGTTTGAGACCACGTGTAAGTCACATCACCGTAGATGATAGAGACTTTGTCAGTGTAAACAATGGCTGAACGTTCCAAGAAGCTGATTGGAGTGAGAGGAACATAGTTGGCATTGCACTTGATACTACCCTCCATATTTCAAACTTGTTTTTTGTTGTATATTCAATTGTTTTTTTTTCTTTATTTCTGTCTTAAGACCTCGATATATATAGGCGAAAAAAATGCACTACTTTCAATTTTTTATGGCCATTTATGGTTGTGTTTTAAAAAAATTGTTATTTTTTGTGAAATACAATGAATGGATCACTTTTTCTTTTTTCCTTTAATGAAATTAATAGGAGTTATCCATTTGGATGAATAAAATTATCCATTAGGTGGTTCAATACTATGAAATAATACAATGGATCACTTAAAACGTGGATATATATCAAAAAAAAAAAGAAAGTCTACTACTTTTTTTTTATAATACTTTTAATCATGATTCATATATATGATTCATCCTAAATCTACATCTTCCCCTAAAAAAAATCCTAAATCTACATCTATATTTAACTAGTATGGTGAGTTGGTGACATGTGGCAATCAAAGGGTGGTTAAAAAAATAGTTTTTAATTTTAATTAAAAATACATTGTATCTAGATATTTGTATCATTTTAATTTTGAATTTTTTTAAAAACAATTACCATATTTTTTATTTTTGTAATCTTTTTTCGTAACAAATCTGGAATGATCTTTACTTATTTTGACCAAAATGTGAATAGTAAACATCCCACGAATTAAAATAATTTCCTTCTTCAAAAAATTTTAAAATTATTTCTAAAAATGTGAATGAATATAAATATGCCCAATTAACATTAATGAATTGAGTCAAGCTAACGGGTGGAACCTGAACACTTTTTAAGGATTTTAAATTTAAAATTTATTTTTTTAAAAAGTTAAATGTTAAAATTGCCAATGTGTTGAATACACAAATTTTAATGAAATAATATCAATTAAAGAGTGTTATGAAAATGAGTGGGAATAGACCGGACCGATCCGGACTTTGCTTAAGTAAGCCAAACTTAATTGAAAAAACTAAAGCCTAAGTATGACCTATTAACTATTCCATTTTCCCTAAAATATTTTTATGAATGTTTTCTTCAATTTATGTGAGGAAAAAAAATCAGACGACGCAAATTTTGAAATAAAGGAAATATGTATAAATAGATGTACTCTTACGTTTTTTCTTTGCCCATAAATTACTAATTTTCATAAAAAGAATCATGCTAATCACTTATTAAAGACAACGTAGGGGTCAGAGTTCAAGCTCTAAACTCCGATTTATTTATCTTATAAAGTAAATTTCTTGTTATTTTTTAACCATTTATCTTCTCTACAAAAAAATATAAAAAAAAAATAACAACAGTTGTTTCTATACAATACACTGCAATATCATAGAAGAAATGATATTTATACAACTATTTTGAGGCAATTTTTGTGACATTTTTTTATCTTATACTCAGATTTTGTTTTTACCTTCTCTCTATTATTTTGGTTTCCATGTCAATATCTATTTTTCTTTGTAAATTTATGGTTATTTCAAAAGTTGTCTCACAACTAGTTGTTCAGATAACACGTCTCTTATCATAAAGAGACTAAAGTGTGTCCAATTGTCTCTTAATCTACGGTCTTTATTCATTGAAATGTGTTATTTAAACAACCATTTGTGTGACAACTTTTAGAATAACCATAACTTTACAAAGAAAAATAGTTTTTAACACAAAAATCAAAGCAATAAAGAGATAAAGTAAAAACATAATGTAAAATATAAGAGAGAAAATTTATCACAAATTTTTTCATAAAATTGTTGTAAAAATAGCATTTGTCTTATACATTGGGCCATGTGTTAAGTGTAGGAAAATCGAACAAGTCGTATATTTCAATCACTACAAACACGAGTAAATTTCAAACCTTTTAAACAATCGTAGAGTTGAAATTCGTCTAAATAAAAATCGTGGAGTTGAAAAATTAACAATTTTTATGTCGGGTAGAGCTCATTTGAAAATTGGTTGTACATTATCTTTTTAATTGTTATTTACTTTCTATTTTTTAAGAGAGTGGTTATTATTTACATTTTCAATCAATATTTTTTTGTAGGGGTCAATCAACATATTTGTTTTCATTAAAAATGTGTACGATATTTTTCACCCAACAAATTTGTGTGGTCAAATAATCTGTGAATTTTTTGGAATTTAACTTTTCAATTTTCATATTCTTTACTTTTAAAATTACTTATTCATACAAGTTTGATTTTCAAAATCGTTGAGTGCAAGGTGTTAGTGGTTAGTCACACTTTGATTATTGATGAACAAAATGCCGGATGTATACTAGAGATAATTGATGTGACTTAATTAAGATTTTTGGGTGGAGATATGATGTGAGTGTCTCTTGTGATTCTATAACATTGATTTGTTGTTTTCGGCGCTCCTTCAGACTCCTCTTCAGACCCTAAACCCTAAACTCTTCAACGGTTGGTATCAAAGCTTTGATTCAACTTGATGGAGGAGTGGAAGTGAACCATGATATTTGAACCAATATATGAGGTGGACACTCACACTATATAAGGAGATTGTTGGATTCAAGTGTGAGTATTTAGTCTTATATTGTTTGTTAGTGGATAAAAAGTTTAATATATAAGAAATCAAATCAAAGAGTTTGATGAATTTTTTATGAGATTTTTTAATGGAATTTGAGTTTTTATGTTTGTATGATGAAGATTTGAGTTTGCTTAAGAGTTAGATGAATTT
>Ga0099826_10001276_pt1 | contig 14817 bp, 9 predicted proteins | sample Mtrugardesep15_FD_76830 | JGI IMG/M metagenome (GOLD analysis project Ga0099826, IMG submission 76830) | Root nodule microbial communities of legume samples collected from California, USA - M. trunc garden sep15 | ecosystem: Host-associated > Plants > Roots > Nodule | place: USA: California... | reverse complement strand
TTTTTTTTTTTTTTTTTTTTTCTTTCTTTCCCTCCCCTACTTCTCTAGAGTCTACTATTTTGGATTGCTATTTATATGAACTTCAAGTTAGAAACTCATGGATTGCCGTATATTGCTCTTGGAACTAATTCAAGAATAGAAGTGCACATGGAGCCCAATGCATTATGTCTATAAAGAGTAGTCAGTAGTCACCTTGTAAGCATTCTCTCTCTCTCCATTTGTAACGTGTGTTTTCAAAATAATAAAATTTATTTCGATTGGTTTACTATATTAAAATAAAACATAAATGACTAAATATTTAAACAATTTAAATTTAAAATTAGTTGTTAGTAGTAATACTTTTAGATGTACCGTTTTTTTGTTTAGTTATCACGACCAGCCTTATATTTTTAGGACATCATAGTTGCAACAAATGTAGGGATCCTAGGTTTTTATCTATAAAAATTGGCTTATTATATGAAATAAAACGTCTAAAATAATGATGAACAAATAAATCTTTAATTTAAAAAAATTTAAATTACTCAGTTGTTTGTAGTAATAACCATTTAAATGTACTTTTTTGTTTAGTTATAACTTTTTGTTGCTGTTTAGTTATAACTTATCACGAGAAACAATTTTATCTTTTAAGATATCATAGTTGCAATAATTAAGTATATCCTACTTTTTTTTTTATTTTTTATAAAAAACATTATAGAATTAATAAAATATATTAAAACGATACGTGACGTCTTGTTCAACCTTTACGTTAAAAGGGTATGTGGCTCAAAAAAATAGAAGAACTTTATGAACTGGAGGCATACATCTTCAGTTTTGAGTTTCTTCTTGACTTTCTTAATCACATATTGAATATTGATATCATAATATGGATGGAAAATGTTCATGGCATTTTAATTGCATTATCTTTATTTTATCATAGAAATGAAATTTAACTTTTTCTTAAGAAAACATGACAGTTTTGAGATTATGTGAGAGTATATTGAAATTCAATTGAACTAATGATTTGCGATTAATTTTTTATTGGACAAAACTTAATTACATTTTTATATATGGTTTTCGTATGATTTACTAAAAATACACACATTTTTAGATATAACAAGCATTGAGAAAATTATAAATTATAAGAAATCATAGGAAAAACATTTAAAGAAGTGTACATAATTTTTTTTATTTTTTCTTTTACTTATGATATGCGATTCGATGGATAGCTAATAAGTTTTAAACCGGCAACATATCAAAAGAGGTGTGTTATTTAAACAATTATATGGCATCTATAAATTTATAAAGAAGAGTAGTTATTGACACAAAAATCAAAATAATAGAGAGATAAAGTAAAAACATAATGTAAATATAAAAGATAAAATTGTTACAAAATAGTTATACAAATGTCCTTTCTCGTATCAAAATTACTCCATTTTTCCTATACGTCCGCTAAAAACAAAAAATTCTCACCCCTTTTAAGCAATTATTGTAATCAACATTTGTTCATGGATTGAGAATCTTGTAAAGACATATTAATTTAATTATATATTAGATAAATTAGGTCTATATCATCTCTCAATTTTCTTTATAAAGACATATTTTCTCTCACCTTTTTTGCAACACTAACTTTATTAGACCCCCTTCACATTTTTTTTTATTAGACCACAAAAAATGCAGTCAAATTAGTCCCCAAGAAATAAAATACTGAAAATACTTTCATCTCATCTTTTTTTTTTTGTTTCTTTATACTTTTCAAATCTAAGTTTGAATGTCTTCACTAAACGATAAATAATCCCACTGATCGTTTATCTATCCAAATTATTTGAGTCTGACATAGACTTCCACTTTATTGTGCTCCAACCTCTTAGATATATATGAGTACCAAACTCTTGTGTTTTTGGAAATTGGAATGAGTTAACATATTCACCATGGAGGTTGAAGGTAGAGCAAGCAATGATAACTCTCTCACTCTCAACCTAGAACATGGTCTAGAAGACAAGAATATCCCAAATGATTCTTATGACCTTTCTACTGCTCATACTATTGACAAAGGTATATTACTCTATTCTCAGCTAAATTCTGTTTTAACTTTTTTATGTTTCTCTTATTTTTTCATGTAAACTATTGTCTTATACATGATTCATACGTTCTTCAATTTTTTTTGGTGGTGGCCGGGGCTTGAACCCCTGACTTTGCATATATTATGCATTATCCCTATCAACTGAGTTAAGTTCAGGAGGACATACGTTCTTCAATTTGAATATTCAGTTTTTCTTTTAAACGGTTAGTTTTTCTATGCTGTTTTGTTGGTAATTGTTAGCATCATTCATGAGTGTTTCAATTTGCAGATTCATGGCAACAAGTGGGTTTAATGTTGGTGACAGGCTTCAACTGTGGTTGGATATTCAGTTTCTCTAACCTGATAATGGTTCCATTAGGTTGGACATGGGGTATCATATTGCTCTTTGTTATTGGACTCTACACAGCTTATGCTAATTGGCTCTTGGCAGCTTTTCATTTCATCGATGGTCGTAGGTTCATTCGATATAGAGATCTCATGGGATTTGTTTTTGGTCAGTTTTTCATTATTTGTTCATTACTAAATTCTTTGTCCAAAATTTTATATTGCGGAAATTGATGCCACATGATCACGTCACAATCTTTAAGATTGCAAGAAATTACGATCAAATGTGACGGATGGACAAAAACATAAAATATTATAATGGTATGAACTAAATCATGTGACTAATTTGTAAAGACAAAAAACCACCATGTCATGGCCTAGATTATGTGACAGATGTGTAGAGACATAAAAAAATTGTCATGTATATGACCAAAATCATGTGACCGAGGTTTCTAGACATAAAAATAAATAAATCACGATGTCATGACCTAGATCATGCAACTTGTGCGTTAAGACATAAAATCGAGATCTCTATAACCAAATTACGTGACTAATGTGTTGAGACATAAAAAAAATAGTGATCTATATGGCCGAGATTAAGATGAATTGTTTTCTAAAACCACGTCTTTGTCTTTAAACTAATTAACGTGTTTTTTCTTCTTAATTTCAAACTTCAATCATATATTCCTCTTACTTGAAACCGTGAAAAAGATTCTTAATAGAATTATATTACTCCATAATTCCTCTAGGAACGAAGATGTATCACCTAACATGGACTTCTCAGTTTTTGACCCTTCTTCTTGGAAACATGGGTTTCATCCTCCTTGGAGGCAAGGCACTTAAGGTAAATAAAGTTTACAAATATAAATGATTGGATCAATTAAATGAGTAATTTTTTAGATAAAGTGGTTGTTTTTTATGATAGGAAATCAACGCCGAATTTAGTAATTCTCCTTGGAGGCTTCAATACTACATAGTGGTAACAGGAGCTGCATACTTCATTTTTTCCTTCTCCATTCCAACAATATCTGCTATGAGAAATTGGCTAGGAGCTTCTGCTGTTGTCACCTTAGCATACATAGCATTTCTTGTCAGTGTTGCAGTCAAAGATGGTAAACTAATTAAACATTATATATTCATCACCTTTGATTTCAAAATATATTTTTGTCCCTAGTCAAACCATAGTATTAAATTAAACCAACCTTATCCATTTATGTTGGCAGGGAAATCAAATTCAGACAAGGATTTCAACGTTAGTGGCAGCAAAGTGAACAAAGTGTTCAACAGTTTTGGTGCTATTTCTGCTATCATTGTTACCAACACCAGTGGCATGCTTCCTGAGATACAGGTCATATATCATATTCTATAATTCCATAATTAATATTTTTCTTTAATTTGTTTCCATCTTTTATAATTAATTCTTAGTAAAATTGTGTTATTTTTTTTGTACATGAATGAATACAGTCCACTCTACGTAAGCCAGCTGTGAAGAACATGAGGAAAGCCTTGTACTCACAATATACAGTGGGAGCCTTGTTTTATTATGGTGTTACCATTGTTGGATATTGGGCTTATGGGTCGATGGTATCTTCATATCTTCCTGAAAACTTAAGTGGACCTAGATGGATCAATGTGCTCGTTAATGTCATCGTTTTTCTTCAGTCTACCGTTTCTCAACATGTAAGTATTTATCATAAGATCTTGCTAACGAGTGCCCTAAGAACACTCTTTAAATATTTCTAATTAAGAAAATTAAGGAAATATTATGATTTTTTTTTAATGCAGTTGTTTGTGGCACCAATTCATGAGGCTTTGGACACTAGATTTCTAGAAATTGGCAAGGGTATGCATTCAGGGGAGAATTTGAAACGCTTATTTTTTCTAAGGATGTGCTTCTATACTGGGAACACATTCATTGCTGCAGCATTTCCTTTTATGGGTGACTTTGTAAATTTGCTAGGCTCATTTTCTCTAGTTCCTCTCACCTTCATGTTCCCAAGCATGATCTTCCTTAAGGTTGTTATACCAATCCTTAAATATAAGATAAACTCTCTCAAACATTATTGTTGTTGTTATATGTCTAATTTGTTTATGCTTTTGTTTTAAATGAAGATAAAGGGAAAAACGGCTAGAACAGAGAAGAAGGTGTGGCATTGGATCAACATTGTGGTTTCATTTCTACTTACAATAGCAACTACAATTTCAGCTCTTCGGTTCATAATCAACAACGTTCAAAAGTATCAGTTCTTTGCAGATGTATGATTGTGGATTGCTATTTCATCAACTATATGCTTTAATTTCAGTAAGAAATAGAATTGATCTACATTTGATGGGAAACCATTACAGCATTGAAAAATGTAAAATCATTGTATCGTTGTGGTTAAATCCACCATAACTATTGTTATAAGGAAAGTTGTTGAGCAAAATTCATTTTGTTTTTATCAAATATATATAATGTATTTATCATAAATTTTTCATTACTTCTCAAAGAAAATTATTACTTTTTTCTTAATTAAATCGTTAAACTTTGTGTGTCCCACATATCCCAAGATAGATCAATCATCTTTAAACGGTGGATGAAAACTGTATACTAATAATATGATAACAAAACAAAAACGTTAATATTTTTTTATATAGGCAAATGTAACAATGTTAATAGTTATGTTAGTTTTCGGATATCAAATACAGACCTCCTTCTTCGGACTCTAACGTGATCTTATAGCTCACCAAACGATCTACGTTCTAGCACTCTCCCTATCTTTATTTGTAATTGCAAAAGTCGTCGTAGTTTTTTTTTTTACATCTAAAATATAAGAAAAAGTCACCAAATTCAACTCTACTTTATACCACTGTTCTGAAAAACCCCCTTATTAATGCTTTTCCTTTTTAAAGATGAGCCCATAGTCTCAATGCCAATTTAATACGATAATGATCATAATAAATAATACTCCATCAGATCACTATTATAAACAAATTTTAACTTTTTAAGTTTATTCAATAAATAATGTATATGATCTATATTGTAGAAAAAAAAAGTAGAAATTTGTTTATAAATGAGACCAGATGGAGTAGGGTTAAGTGAGGTTTTTTTCGGTCTCCTCCCCAAAGCATAATGGGAGAATGTGTTACATGATCTAAAAATAGCACGAGGAGCCCCAGGTATAAGTCATCTCCTCTTTGAAAATGATAATCTTATTTTTTATAGGGATACTTTTTAAAATGCTCAGAAGATTAATAAGATGATAAATCTTTACCAAACAACTTCTGGTCAACTCATCAACTTAGATAAGTCTGAAATCTCTTTTAGCCGAAATGTTCTTGAAGAGAAAAAAAATCATGTTCCAAGGTTGGATACAATTAAGGTTGTGGAGTGTCATTCAAAATACTTGGGTTTACCAGCTTTTGTGGGGATCAGGTCAAAACATCAAATTTTTAATTTTGTTCAAGATCGGGTTTCGAAGAAGCTTAAGGGGTGGAAAGGAAATACTATGTCTTTTGCAGCAAGAGTGGTATTGATTAAATTTGTGGTTCAAGCAATCCATGCCTATGTAATGAGTTGTTTTAAACTTCCAGATGGGTTGTATGAGCACGTTGAAAGTATGATTAGTAGATTTTGATGGGGTAGCAAGCAAGGTGAAAGAAAAACACATTGGATTAGATGGTATGAAGTATGTAAAAACTAGAAGGATGGAGGAACGAGGTTCAAAATCATCAAAGAATTCAATCTTAATTATGATGTTATCTAAGCATGGATGGCGTATATTACATAATAAAGAGCTATTGTTTTCTCAGTGTTTGAAGGGTAGGTATTTTCTAAGAGGGGACTTTCTAATAACATTTGTGGGTCATAACCCAAACTACACTTGGAGGAGCATAATGCATGCAAAAGTTGAGGTGATTGGTAAAGCTGGTGTGTGGAAAGTATGCGATGGAAAAAGTATCCAAGTGTGGAAGTACAATTAGATCCATTCTCAACATGGTCACACAATTTAGACTCGTAAGAGCATCTACAATGGAGACTCTCAATTTAGAGGTCTTAAACGGGTCTCATATAGACACATCACTTTTTTATATTTTTTTAATAATAGGTACCCAACCACTTCAATGGAAACTCTCTAACAAAAGGTCTATATGGGTCCCACCAATAACATTAAAAAAGAAAGCCAGGTAATGTAGGGTCCACTTAAAAAATACAAAGAAAATGATTATTTTAAGAAAAAGTAATGTGGGATCCACTTAAGTATTAAGGTCTTAAGTGAAACCCTATGTCCTAGAAGACCCTCAAAAAATTATTCCATATTGGGGATACCTAATAGGTACCGGGTCTTAAATAGTAAAGACCTCACTAATATGGATGCTCTAAACCTTTTGATTGTAATGTAGAGGTTGTAGGTGATCTCTTTAATGAAGACCGTGGAGAGTGGAATTTGCAGCTGATAAATGATCTTTTTCTCCTATTTGAAGCGCAATAAATTACCCAAATTCCTGTTTCAAATAACCAGTTGAGGGACATCTTCACTTGGGGACTCCACAAGAACAGTTTTTCTCTGTTAAATCTGCATACAATTTTTTGAAAAACGGAAATGAAATGAGGTAATTAATTCCTGCAGGTCTGTTGAATTAAGCGAAGAGTCGGTGCGTTCGAAGCTGTGGAAAATCAAAATAATACCTCGTCATATTCAGTTGATGTGGATAATACTTCGTGGAAAACTTCCAGGCAAGCTAGCTCTATTTAAAAGTGTTAATTGTCAACCTATTTGCAATTTATGTCACCAACATTACAGATCAATAGATCATCTCTTCATTCAATGTGAGTGTTCAAAAGCATTATGGTTTGTTTCCCCACTTGGAATAACAACTGAGTTTATGCATGATGCACCTATTTCTTTTGTGGAATTGATTAAAAGTATTATTATGCATGGAGATAATGAAACAAATAAGTTGATTATGACAATTTGCAATGAGATTTGGTTTGTTAGAAATAAAAGATGTTTCGAAGGAATTAAAGTGCCAGACCCGGTTGTGAGTTTGAGACGTGCATGCAAGCGGTCCAACAGTACAATAATTCTGAAGTGATACTGATGCAAGTGCATAACCACGATTGTCTCGTACCTATTTCAAATGTGTGATGGACTTTGCCTCCACCCGGGTGGTATAAACTCAACACAGATGCAGCTAGACAGAACGAGGATGGAACATCGGGAGTGTTGGCGATTGTTAGGAACTCCGAGGGTGTTGTTGTTGTTGTTGCATCATGTTGCAAAACACCAATTCCGCCAAATTCAGATATGGCTGAAGCAGTGACGATGAAAAAAGGTGTGGAATTCAAAAAGAATATATTATTTTTGGACCTCATTGCCGAATCTTATTCGCAAAATATGATATATGTGTCATGGATGTCCAATTGTCTCTTTCATACATGGGTATCATTGTTGATGATTGTAGACTTTTAGCTTGTCATTTTTAAAATTTACAATTTAGGCGCATTAGACATGAAGCCAATCAAGCTACACATTATTTAGCAAAATACTCATCATCTCATCACGAGGATATGTGGATTGAAGATGTTCTCACTTGTATGGTTCATTTAAAAAAGTCTTTTTTAAAGTTTATGCTTGTATAGGTAGGAATGATGATGTTATGGGATTTGTCAATTTCTGAGCCATTAGCAATTTTTTTAGCATTACATGCTTCTTTCCCTGGCTCAATACATGAGTTAAGTGGATACCCTTGTCAATGCTTATATAAATGATCGAGTTTTTAGTTCCTTAGAACTCATGTATAGTTCTTGGGGTTCGGGAACTCCTACAATTCATTTCCTTCTGCATATATATTATTGAATATATATGCATATATTACAATATACGACTTTTTAACTTATTAAACCTTCTCAATGATATTAAGTATGATGAGTTTATTGTTCATTTACATAAATGAATGCAAGCTTTCCATGATCTCTTGGGTCAAATTGGAAATGGCATTCTCATGCATAATCTTTTTAAACTTATTTATATTTTCATTATATTTGTTAACATGGGATTCCTAAATTTTGAGGTTGAATAGAGATATATTTTCAAGTAATATGTACTCGCTTCTTTGTTATCATCAGGTATTCCACAAAACCTCTGCCACAACGAAAGATTTCAAATAATTGAGGAACAAACTAAAGTGCAACTTACTTGAAAGGTAATCATGTGTTTATTATATGAAGAAAAAAAATATTATAATCAGAACTATCAAAACATATCCTCTATCCAATACTTTATACTTTTGAATTATACTTTGTATTAAAAAATTGTTAACTAATGTTAACTAAAGTTGATTGTCATGTCTAATGATTCCTATATCTAACAATGTTATGTCTAATAATTCCTATATCTATCAACGTTTAATTTCTTATGAATTTGAAAATGACTTATCAAACTCTTAGGACTCCTAGCAACTGTGAAACTGACTTATTAAAACCTATTCGAAAAATGTTTAAAGTTCAAAATTTGATCTAAATATGACTCTTTCTTTTGGTTTTTTCTTTGATAATCTTTGTGTTTGAATATTTTTCTATAAAAGGGTAGCCTTTGATTGAATTTAATTGTACACACATATGAAAATAAACATCTTTGTAACACACATGCACATTATGCACGCTGCTCTCTTAAATAACAAAAGTCCAACTTAAAGAGACATTACTATAATTTTTCAATTCATATAGCAAGATAGATCTTAGTAGTGATTCTTACAAAAATTAGTTATAAGATTATTTATTCTATCATTGTTGAGAAACATGTTTTTATTATATAGTATCTTTTAGCCATTTTGACTAAGATGCAGATTTATGTATATTTAACTCTTCAAATCTGTTAGATTGGTAACGTGTTTTTATTATTCTTTTCATTCTTTTTTACATTTAGTTGTAGGTAACACTGTCATTGATTCAACAAAGGCTGAATATTTTTTTGACAGTATTACGGAACTATTAACATTCAACTGAAGCATACTTTTTGAATTTTAATTAGACTTTTCGTTGGACATATTAAGATTCAACTAAGGCTTAATATTGAGAAGCTTTGTTGTTTCGATCTCTTAAGATTCAACTAAGGTTGCATATTTGAAATACCCAAGATTGTAGTTTGGACTATTGAAGTATTTACAAAATTCCCTATTGAAATACCCAACAGTTTGTAATTGGACAAATCTATTTCATAGTTTGTTGTTTGGTTCTTTGTTGGTGACCTATCTATTCAAATTGATGAGTTTGTTGTAACATGACTTACCAGTTTTGACAAAATACTATGTAGGAATTGGCCATTGAGGGAGATGTTACTATTGAAAACGGAACCAGACTTGATGATGTTGCTATTGGAAAGGGAGTTGGACTTGATGATGTTGGTTCATCGTCAAAAAGTGTCTCATGATGAGAAGGAATATGAAGACATCAACATACGTCTCAATATATTCAAAATCACTATGCAGTTTTAGCTAAGAATTTGGTTATATATCTAAGTAATTTGTGACATGTACTGTATTGACAACCAATGTTAAATGTTACTTGGCTTGGCCTTTTTGGTTGATACTTCGGAACTTATTTATGATCTATTTTATGGTTGTGTATTATATTCTTTCACTAGGTCCATGTTATTTTCAAACATAATATTTATATTTAATTTTTTTTTGTCTTTATTTTCATAAAGACAATAACATTTGATTTATCTATGAATTGTATAATGTTTTTTATGTTGTGATATGTTAAAAGTAAACTTTGTTAACACCACAATAAAACTTTGTTTGCGCGTGCGTTGCACGGGTGAAAATACTAGTATTCTAAATATACCAACTTTCTTTTTTAATCCCTCCAAAAATTTCTTTCAAATTGGTAGCTCTAAATATTTTGTTACTAGTTTTTGTCTCCTTCTTTTTTACAAAAATTCATGCAGCATGTTTGAAGTGACTTTTTTTGATAAAATGTCATTGTGAAGACCGTAAAATATTGTTAGATCAATAAATTAACTATTTAATCTTTATGGAAAAATTATGGGACCAGGGTTGTTGTTAAGGAAAAATGTCAATTCTTTAAAAGTTTAAAAAGTTTTATTTTTAATAATTTTTTTTTATTCTTTACAAGTGTTTTAAGGGCATTTTTTAACATGACCATATTTTAATTCTATAATATTTATTTTGTCAAGTTTGATAATATCTATTTTAATAGAATGATTTGTTGTTTTGATTCATTTAGTTAATATAATTTCCTTCAAAATTATACATATTTATAATCAAAGTCAAGGGAAAAAAAGAAATTCGCATCGCTACTAAATAAAGTCAACCTAGCAAAAACGTTCCAATCTGATATTTTACTAGTTAGTACTATAGTACTAACAACTTATTTTACTTATTTTTATCATTATTACTACAACAACTTATTTTTATCATTATTACTACAACAACTTATTTTACTTATATTTGTCTATAACAAAACAGTTCCATTATTTTCCCCTACTCCCGCATTTAGCTCTTGTTAGGGGTTGCAATTGCCATGAGAGGAATCTTTCTATGCACCGTGAAGCCAAATGATTCAGACATGTCCAATCCTTCAGCACCACCAGGTAACTCCCAGTTAAATTGATGTACAAGGTTTGCCAACACAAGATCATTGACAGCCGTAGCATACACTGCTCCAGGACAACCCCTTCTGCCAGCTCCAAATGGAATCACTTGGAAATCTTTTCCTTTAACATCTATTGAACTATCCAAAAATCTCTCAGGCTTGAACTCTTCAGGTTGATCCCAATATGTAGGATCTCTTGCAATGGCCCAAGCATTGATAAAAACTCGTGTGCCAGCTTTGATGTGGCAACCATTTAGTTTGATATCTTGTCTGCTTTCTCGAGGTACTAGTAATGGAATTGAGGGATGTAAACGTAGGGTTTCTTTAACCACTGCATTTAAGTATTTCATGTCACTCAAATCTTCTTCAGTTATGTGTCTTCTACCATTAGCCACTCTACTTACTTCTTCTTTCAATTTCTTCATGATATTTGGATGCCTTAAGAGTTCTGTCATTGACCACTCTAGCAAAGTGGATATGGTGTCTGTACCTGCAATAAACATGTCCTGAATAGAAACAAATACAACTACAAGTCAATAAAAATAGCATGATCAAATTATAATTTATCATCATTACAATTAAAACATAACACAACCTAATGCCATACAACACTTACAAGCATGGAAAATCATACAAGTGCCTAGAGTTGTCTCAAACATTATATTAATTAATTTGGTGCGCAGGTCGGCCCAATAATTTTTAATTGTGAGTGAAGTTTAAAACAAATTTTAATAAACGAGACCTTTTTTGTTAGCATAAGAGGTTTTTTTTTGTTTATGACATCTAACAAAAATTAATATTTTGTTAGTGGACCTAAAGCGATGGCTTTAGTAGTTTTACCCTTAAACTGGTCTGTTAGTCGATTCCTTTTTATGGTCAAAGATGGATGTAGTATCTGTTTGTTTGCACAGTGGGTGCACCAAAACTCACGTTTAGAGCATTGAAACGCAATTTGGTAAGAATTTTTTTGTTTAGCTTTAAAATAGGCAAATTGATTATGCAGCTTAAACGTGCGTTAGCTTGAAGCTCACATTTCAAGCTTCTGCAATGAACCAACTCAATTCCAATCTTTTGTTAAACAGTTATTTTATATAATACCCTTGTTTGTCCATTATGCCCTTGTTTTTTATATGTAAGCCATGCTCCTGGACTCCTGGTTTTCTTTTCTTTCTCACGCAAGCATGTAATTTTATCCCTGATATTATGGTCAACTATTTTTATTTTCAATTTTTCTATATCTTTTTACTTGTTCAATCATGCTTATAATATGTATTTTATTTTAGTCGATAAAAAATGTATTTCTCTAAAAAAAATTATTTGATTTTACAAGTTCCTCTAATCTATACAGAATTCAAATTAATAACATAACATAAATTTAATCTAAAATAAAATATAAATATAGTTCTATATACAATTAAAACCCATTTTGATAATTATACTTTTAAAAGCAATTTTGATACATACTACACAAACAACCTAAATTGATAAGAATCAATTTTAAGTTATTGCATCCAAATATAAATCAATTACATTCAACTCACTTTTATTAAAACTCAAATTTTGCAAACTCAATTCTCGTCACCATGGAACCAAACACACACTTAATCGGCTAATAGAACATCATCACTTGCAAGATATATACATCTATTAGAATTAGCATTAAGATAGATACTAACGTGTCCGTCTTTTTCTATCGTACTAAACTGAATATTTATTTTATTGTACTTGGTTATAATTGTTTTATTGAAATATACCATGATCAAATTAAGATTTAATTTATATTATTCCTATTGGGATGGGATTGCTCATATTATAATAAAATTTAAGTGATTTTTTTATTTAAAGATTTAAATAAGATTACAAGATGGATAAGATTACAAATGAATACAATCATTTTAACGAATTACAACACAAAAAATTGCATTCTTTTTTTTTTCTTGACAAAAAAAAATGCATTCTTTATATTTAAGAGTATTAATTTGTTATAATATTTTTTTTGAAAATATATCAACAAACTTATACTATAATTAAACATGATTAGATAAATGTGCAAAAAGACCCTTTAATAAAAAAAAAACTACTTATCGAAAAAAAGTCTATTTAGCTTCAAAGGATAATAGAGATTTTAGTTTTTCACTTACCAATAATAGAGCCTTTATGACCGTTTTGTCAATAGGAAAGCCAAGTGATTCTGTTCTTTGGATCCAAAGCAAAACTTCAACAAAGTCCTCATGCTCGTCACTATCTCCTTTCGGATTATCGATATGATCTTCAACAACACCCTCCAAAAGATCATCAAATTGCTTAGCCACTTTTTTTGCTCTTGCATAATATCCTGAAAGATGGGTCAAGCAATCAAGCCAAGGAACATAGTCCCCAACAACAAAAGCACCAAGTAACTCAGTAAAATCCATCAATAACTTTGAAAATCCCTTCCCACTTTCACCACTATACTTTTTTCCCAAAACAACCCTACAAACTATATCATTCGTAGTTGTTGCCATTAATTCACTTAAATTCACTGGTAATGAAGTCGAAGAACAATGCTTTATTTTCTCCATCATTAAACGTGTTTCTTCCTCTCTCACAGCGCGAAAAGATCGAACACTTTTAGCACTAAGAAGATGTAACACACATATGCTCCTTAACTGCCTCCAATACTCTCCATATGGAGCTGATGAAACATCTCTAAAATTATATAAGAGTATGTCGTAATTTATTTTGGGGGGTCTGTTTGCAAAGACATGATCATGGGTTTTCATTATCTCATGTGCTGCATCAGCTGATGAGATCACTAGAACTGGTACTCTACCAAAATTGAGTCGCATGAAAGGGCCATATTTTTTAGTTAGAGATTGAAATGAGCGGTGAGGGAATTGGCCTAGTTGATGGAGATTTCCTATTATAGGTAATTTTGGAGGTGAGTTTTTGGTTTCTGTAGAATTGGAATACCATTTTATTAGCAAAAAGAGGATGAGAAAGATGGAAGAGATTATGAGTAGCATTGTGTTCTCTTACTTTTTCCTTCCAATTTGGAGTAAAGGCACTACACTATATAGACATATTCGAATCATGCATGGCAATTTGGACCCATTTTTTGTCTATAGATAATTGAATTGGATTTAGGTCAACGCAACTCATCTTAAAAAATAAAAAAGGCTATTGTGATGTAATCCTATGAAAAGTTGAATAATACTCCATATACACACCCTCACGGCACAAGTTTTATTTTTGTAGATTATTGAATCGGCTTGAAATAGAAATGTCACGCAACTATGTTTTGAAAAATAAGAGGTCATTCAGATTAATTTTCACCAGTGTAAGTGTGACATGGAATAATAAGTTGTACACCCTTTAGTATTAGGATGGCTAGAATCACATATTTTATGTGCGGAGAAGTCTTGTATTCAATTAGTCATGTATTTAATTATGTGCGAAGAATCTACCGTTTGAATCCGACTCTGCATATAAATGTTGATGCAGCTATCAAATGAAATATACCTATAGGACACATCCAAAAGTATTCCAGAAAAAAAAACCCTTTTAGCCACGTTTTTTTTTCCAACTAGTATTTGACAAATGTATCGTTGCGTAAAGTCAAAATGTTATACGATACAAAGCCAAAAGCATTAAATGCTTGGTCCAATATCTTCAAAGCTTGGTGCACATTATTTCAACCTGTGCTTAAAATCAAAAAAGAAACACTTATCGGTACGACATAAGAAACAAACGAAGTGCCAGGCAACATATTGCCGTTCAATGAAATCAATTCATTCACCAATATCACAACAGCCTCTTTTATTCCTCTAAAACCAGACTTTACACAAGACATTCT
>Ga0099826_10001274_pt1 | contig 14822 bp, 12 predicted proteins | sample Mtrugardesep15_FD_76830 | JGI IMG/M metagenome (GOLD analysis project Ga0099826, IMG submission 76830) | Root nodule microbial communities of legume samples collected from California, USA - M. trunc garden sep15 | ecosystem: Host-associated > Plants > Roots > Nodule | place: USA: California... | reverse complement strand
TGGCCCGAAAAGTTTTGCTGCTGCTACTAGTATTGCAACTTTGAAAGAAAGTATTCTTACTCAATGGCCAAAAGGTTAGTTGTTTAATCTTATTTAGGGTTTGTTTGGATTGACTTATTTGAGCTTATTTACTGGCGTAAATACTTGTGAGACTGTTCGTAAGAGCTTATAGAAAAAATTATGACTTGTTCATAAGCTGTTTTCAGCTTATTTCCATAAGCTCTCCAAGATAGCTTATGAAAATAACTTAGCTTATATGAAAACAGTTTGACTTTATTTTATAATTTGTTATATAAATAGCTTATACATAAGTATTTATATGATAAGCGCTTTTTCACCTCTTTTTCTGTCTTCCTATGAATACTAATATACCAATTTGTGTTTGTTCTAATGAATGATATACTGTAAATTAAGAAGAAGTGGTAGTTAAATGAATTGAATTACATGGAAAATTAGGAATATTAATGTGGATGTATTGATTGATAGAAGGAATATAACGAAGTATAACAAGTTATGATGATTCCATTTAAGTGTAGGATTGTAACTATATATTGTGCTGTCATGCATTCAAATGTTTATATTAATAATGGTTTAACATTGTATGAGGTATGAAGCACGAACATAGATACCGGACACGACATTGATACGTCGACATTGATAAAATTATGAGAATATGACAAAATTCAATGTAATCACAATTGTTGGTGTTGTGTAGGTGTCAGACACTAGGACACACCTTCAATCAGAAGTGTCGGTTCAACAATCCAACTATAAAGTCTTAAAATGTTGTCTGATGCTTTTTAGTGTTATATATGTGAAATTTATAAGTTTGTGTTTCTTTTTTGAAGATAAAGAGTATGGTCCAAAAACTGTAAAAGATGTGAAGTTAATTTGTGCTGGAAAAATATTGGAGAACAACAAAACAGTAGAGGAATGTCAGAGTCCATTGTGTAATCTTCCTGGTGGAGTTACAACAATGCTCGTGGTTGTGCAACCACCTAATTTGGAAAAAGGTTTGCTATTTATTTCTTAAAATGTGTGTTGGCACATTCTGGTTGTTTCACACGGGTTGGATTGCCACCCAAATGAGCGACTCCAGAAATCGAACTCACGTTCTTTTCTTCAGAGAGTCATGTTACCAACTCTCCTAACAATGTCTTCGTTTGTTTGAACAATTTTTAGTTAATATAGTTTTGGTGCTTAATTTGATTTTCTGGTTGTTTTCTCTTGAAACAGATAAGAAAGTAGATGGTGAAGCAATGCAAAGCAAATGTGTTTGTGTTATATTATAGAATTCATAATGAATAGATAGAAGATGTCATCTTCTTAGAGAAAAGAAATTTCCATTGTTTATGGTTAAAAGTCACATTTGTATTCATTTTTATCATTGTCTATGGTTTTCAAATGTTTCCTCATACACAAGTTCTTTGGTTGTAAACCTTACTATTACTACATGTAAAAAGTTGTCAAGTTTGTGAAGATTGTGAACTGAAGCCAGTTGTTTCTTCACACACAATTTTCATAGATCATTTTTGTTTCTTGTCACATTGTATTTGTTGATTGAAATGAACTATATCTACTAGTTTGCCATCATGTTCTTGATTTTTGTTATAAAACTATTCTTTGTTCTATGGTTGATGCAAAATGCTTCAAGAGTTAAACTTATTGAGTCATTATGTTTTAGTTTGCTTAAATGTTTTTTGATGTCTAACCCTAGACGTGAAGGGATGTTAAAAATTTAACCTTCAATGAGATAATGTCTGAAAAATAAGTTTATAAATGAGAGATATTCTTCAATCTACAAGCCACTTTTAAACTCGATCTAAATTATAAGAATAGTAATTAAATTCATGTGATTTACTCAAAATTATCATTTTATCTCAAGCAATATCAACCACATTAGTTATTATACTGCTATATTTTAAGCAAAATTATTCGCGATCTTTATATTATTTTAAGAAAGGCTAAAGTGCACTTTTCCCCCCTAACTTTCAAAAACTTGCGATTTTGGCCTTCTATGTACAAAAACTACAATTTTGGTCCCCTAATATTTAACCTCTTTGCAACTTTGATCCTTTTGGTCAATTTTGACCAAGTCAACGCATGTGTGGCATGCCACGTGTGTAAATAATGAATTAAAAAAATAAAAAATGCCACATAATCATTTTATAAATTAAATAAATTAAAAAAGATATTAAATAATATAAAAAATCAGAAAAAAAAAATGTAAAATTTAAAGGACAGGAAAAAGGAAGTGACGTGATGAATCTGTCTTCTTCATCTCTTCATGTACATATGCATCATTCATCATCTCAGTGTTCATGCTTTATATTAATATGAAACTATAGAAATGAGAAAAGAATCTTCATTATTGTGTAATAGAGGGAGTACAATCAGTATATATAGTTGATCTAACTGTAGTACACCACACTAATTATACTATACTAAAGGGAAAGTACAATTCAATTGAAACATGGAGATTACTTGCATTGCAAGTTATTATTTTAGTGTTATTTCTATCATCTATTTGTGTAGTGTGTGATAGGCCCCCACAAGTTGGAGGCTGATATATATCTATCATCTCCAACTTGGACAAAAGTTTGTTGACAGGCCGAGGAAGGAGAGCCTTTGTGAAAAAATCTGCTATATGGTCCTTTGAAGAGATTGGTAGCAATATGAGAATGTTGGATTGAAGTTTTTCACGTACAATATGGCAGTCAATCTCCAAATGTTTAGTGCGTTCATGGAAAACAGGATTGGCAGCTATGTGAAGAGCGCTTTGATTGTCACAGTCAATGACTGGAGTTTTAACACATGGAATCTGCAAATCCTGAAGAACATAAAGAATCCATTGAAGTTCACAGGAAGCAGCTGCCAAAGCTCTGTACTCTGCTTCAAAAGATGATCTATTAATAGTCAGTTGTTTCTTGGTTCTCCATGAAATGAGAGACTTGCCTAGGAAGAAACATTGACCAGATATAGATCTTCTGGTATCTCTGCAACCTACCCAGTCAGCATCTGAAAATCCTTGAAGCTGAAGAGTAGCATTTCTAGGAAAGAAAATACCACGACCAGGTGAACACTTCAGATATCTTAAAACTCTGGTAGCAGCATGAAAATGAGTTTGAGTAGGATTGCTGAGAAATTGACTCAGTTGCTGGGTGATAAAAGTGATATCAGGCCTAGTGGTGTTAAGATAGAGAAGTCTGCCAATCAACCTCTTATATGCTGGTATATCAGGATAAGGTTCTAAACCATCATTATATAATTTGATACTAGGATCTGAAGGAGTACTAATGGGTTTAGAGTTGAGGAAACCTGAATCCTCAAGAAGATCTAAGCAATATTTCCTCTGACAGAGAGAAATGCCAGATGAAGAATGTGCAACTTCAATACCAAGAAAGTATTTAAGAATGCCTAAATCCTTGATCTGAAATGCATCATGTAAAACTTGCTTGATAGAAGCAAATTCCTGTAAAGAATTGCCAGCTAAAATAACATCATCAACATAAACCAACAAAATGGTGAATGAAGATGAAGTGAATTTCAGAAAGAGTGAATGATTTGAGGATGCATGTGTATAACCACTAAGAAGTAATAAGGAAGTCAATTTCTCAAACCATTTTCTACTAGCCTACTTCAATCCATAAAGTGATTTATTCAATTTACACACTTGATTGGGATGGGAATGTGAAACACCAGGTGGAATGATCATGTAGGCATCTTCTTGAAGTTCACCATGCAAAAATGCATTGTTAACATCAAGTTGGTAGAGGTGCCACTAATGCATGGATGCTAAAGCAATTACAATCCTGATAGTAGTGAGTTTAGCAACAGGGGAGTAAGTATCAAAATAATCCAAACCTTCTACTTGGTTATATCCCTTAGCCACCAATCTGGCTTTGTATCTCTCTATGGATCCATCAGCATGATGTTTCACTTTGTAAATCCACCTACAGCCAATTGGTTTGACATTTGGTGGTAAATCAACAATTGTCCAAGTACCAGTTTTATTCAGGGCATTAATCTCATCTTGCATTGCTTTCTGCCAACAGTCGTGCTTGTTTGCTTCAGTGAAGGTTTTGGGCTCAGGGTGAGTGTGAAGAGACATAGCAAAACAAGAATGAGAAGGTGAAATGTTAGCATATGAAATATAATTGGAAATAGGATAAGGTGAAAGAGATGCATGTATGGAATTAGTAGCAGAAGAAACATAGTCTTTAAGATATGCAGGTGCAGTTTTATTTCTAGTGGAAACTCTTGTAGGAATGACAGTATGATTAGGGAATATGGGGTTAATATCTCGAAGAGGGGATGGGGAAACAGAATCAATAACATCAACAAAGGGTGGAGAAGAAGGTGTAATGTAGTGCCAATTATCAATGTCAGAAGAAGGTGAGGTACTATGATAAGGTAAAACGGTTACATGAAAAGTGACATGTCTAAAAACAAAGATAGCTCTAGAATGAAGATCTAATAAAATGTAACCCTTGTAACCTGATTGATAGCCTAAGAAAATAGACTTCCTAGCTCTAGACTGAAGTTTAGTTCTATGAGATTGAAGGGTGGAAGCAAAGCATAAACATCCAAACACCTTGAAAGTATTAGAATCAGGAACTTTGTCATATAAAACATGATAAGGAGATTTATGGTTAAGAAGAGGAGTAGTAACTCTATTGATTAAAAAGACAGCATGAAGCACAACATAAGACCAATAACAATTGGGAAGTTTAGACTGAAATAAAAGAGCTCTGTCAACATTTAAAATGTGCTGATGCTTCCTCTCAACTCTGGCATTTTGTTGAGGGGTCTCAACACAAGACTTTTGGTGCAAGATACCTTTGGAATTGTAAAAGGAGGGCATATGGAATTCAAGACCATTATCACTCCTAAGGGTTTTAGGTGTAATATGAAATTGATTTTCAATAAGAGTGATAAATTGTTGAATGTGAAGTGAAACTTCAGATTTGGATTTGATTAAAATAATCCAAACAAACCTACTATAATCATCAATAATGGTGATAAAGTATATGTGACCATGAATGGAGGGAACATTCAAAGGGCCCCATATGTCACAATGAAGCAATTCAAATTTAGAACTGGCATGAGATAAACTGGCAAAAAATGGTAATTTCTTATGCTTGGCAAATTGACAAACATCACAAATGGCTTTATTATCAATACAAATTGAAGGGTACAAGGAATGCATCTTTGACAATCTTTGATTGGACAGATGCCCCAATCTAAAGTGCCAAAGTGTTGAATCAGGAATATGAGTGATAGAACTATTGATAAAAGACTCGGAATTTTTATTATAAGAAATATTACAATGAGAAAGAAGAGAAACAGAAGGCTGTAAAGTAAAAGTTGAAGGAGAAATCCTCAATTTGTATAAACCACCATGAAGGTCAACCAAACCAATCATCTTGTGGGAAATCAGATCTTGTTAGGTATGAATTTGACATAACAATTCAAGAAACTGATGATTTTGGCTATAGAAATCAAATTGACTTTGAAATGTGGGGAGTATAGCACATTGGTGATATGAAATTGTGGAGAAAAGACAACAATGTCAGCATAGTGAATGGTAACATATGTCTTATTAGGTAAGTGAACAATAACAGGTTTAATAGGGTGATATGAAGTAAAATAATGCAATGAAGAACAAATATGTTCATTAGCACCAGAGTCAAGAAGCCAACTATTGGATGAATCAGAAAGAGCACAAGAGAATATAGTGGATATACCTGAAGGAGTATTAGGAGACATGGATGTGGATGGGAAACTTGGAGCAGATGTAATATGATTTGAAGTTGGTGTAGGAGTGGTAGAACCTGAAGCAAGCAGTTGTGATTGTTGAAGAAGTTATACAAGATGATTATAATGCTCCTGAGTTAAACTAGTAGGTGGAGAATTGTCAATTGCAGAATTCACAGGCTGGTTATCTGTACTACTAGCAGAAGCAGAATTCGCTGAAGAGTTGGATTTGTAAGAATTGGGGTATCCATGCTTCTGATAGCAAAACTCCACTGTGTGATTAGTATGCTTGCAGAAGGTACAAAACCTAGAATTTTTCTTAGAACTAGCCACATTTTTACCATGTCCAAATTGCTTCCTTGCATCAGAAGCATTAACAAGAATATTGTGATCTTCTGATACAGAAGAAAGAGAGATAGAACCGTTGTTACTCTCTTCCTGTACAACCAAAGAATAGACCTTGTTAATGGTAGGTAAAGGATCCATTAAGAGAACTTGAGACTTAATCACATTGAAATTATCATTCAAACCAGTCAAAAATTGGATAACTTGATCTTCAATGCGGTGTAACCTTGCAGAACACATAGATTCGCAACGACATACAACAAGACAAGTACAATTAGACATAGGTCGATGTGAATTAAGCTCTTCCCATAGAGTTTTCATCTTAGTGAAATACTCCAAAACAGATTTGGATCCTTGCTTTAGGTTGTTAGTAGAAGAACGTAAAGAAGCAATACGAATATGATCTACCTTGGCAAATCGTTCCTTAAGCTCTTCCCTAACGTCAATGGCGTTTTCATGGAAGACGAGTGTTTGAGCAATAGGTGGAGATACAAAATTGATCAGCCACGAGTGAATGAGGTGATTGCAACGCTCCCAGGCATCACAATTCAAATCTTCAAGATTAGGAATTGGAACAGAGCCATTGATGAACACAAGCTTATTCTTCACGCCAAGAGCACGTTGCATGGATCTACTCCAAGCCAAATAATTCGAACCAGTAAGGAGTGGAGTAACAATAACAGAGTTTGGAACTTCACTGGGATGCACATAGAACACTGAATCAGGTTTTTGTTGAGAATTTTGACCTCTCGCCATTTATGAAGAAGTAGAATTTCAGAAAACTAAAAACAGAGGATTGAAGAAGGAGAAAATGGTGAATATACCAAGAATCAATGGTGAAATCGCGAGAAATCGCAAAAATTTCAACCAGAAAACGAAGAAGAAAGCAACGACAGAGCGGAGGAGGAGCGTCGTGAGTCTACATCAGAGCAAAAGGAGGTTGGATTTGTGGGGGAGAAGGCTTTGCGATGGAAGTATGGAAGAGATGAAGAATTATGTGACATTTTTTATTTTAATTTTTGGGTTTTATTTTTAATTTTTCTGATTTTTAATTTATAAAATAATTCTGTGACATTTTTTATTTTAATTTTTGGGTTTTATTTTTAATTTTTCTGATTTTTAATATCATTTTTAATTTATTTAATTTATAAAATAATTATGTGACATTTTTTATTTTTTTAATTCATTATTTACACACGTGGCATGCCACACATGCGTTGACTTGGTCAAAATTGACCAAAAGGATCAAAGTTGCAAAGGGGCTAAATCTTAGGGGACCAAAATTGTAGTTTTTGTACATAGGGGACCAAAATCACAAGTTTTTAAGAAAATACACCGAGGTTCGAACCTTGTATCTCAAGTATGATAGCCAAGGTATGAAATGAAATAAGAAAACCTTGTTGAAAGGAAACAGTTCATCTTGTGCGTCCAATAAATTCTTTAGTTTTAACCAGGTTTAAAAAAGCAAATACAAAATGTGTCCACTGTCATTTGATCAAGATTGAACAATTTGGATTGTTAGACTATGCACTCTGAATTTCCTAACTGCAAGGAATCCAAATCCATCTTATTCATACTTAAATAATGCAACTGATATTAAAGGAAATGGTAAAAAAAACAAACACACACGATCCTTTAATTAGTGATGAGCACATGTTTCTGTTCCAGGGTGATTTTGTGGGCAAACTTCAGGTTCCTATCTTTCTACAGAATAGTTTTCAACAAGATTTGTTCAAACCATGCAATACAATCTTTAACTTAGTAGCTTAATGAGATAGTAACTAGTTACAGTATCAGATTTTCTACTCAGTATCTTCGTCATCTGTCCCGAAGTCAAGCCCAGAAATTGTCATCTTTCCAACATTAACTGCATAATTCAAACCACCAAGCAAAATATAAGAGTCAAGAAAAAGAGAAACATTTAAGCAAAACAGAACTAGGACGATAAGTTAGCCACAAAACAGACTCAGCATGCAGGGGAAGAAATAATGAATCAATATGTACTCGTTTATATTTCAATGCTTAAGCTCATGCATGTATAAAACCTTAAAATATTTCGAGGGAATTGTGTGTATTATGATTATGAAATTAGTAAAATGCTAGAAGAAAGTAATTATACTACTAGATTCCGCTGCAACCAAGGTTGTCAAAACTGAACCTAACTGACATGAAACTATAACAGCAAGACCAATAGAGTTATAAAACAGTAATGTAGAGAAGATTGATAGATTGAAACAAAACTTGAGTATTGGCATACCAACAGCATCCATCCCAGCTAGTTTTGGCATGAACTTCCTGATGTGGTCTTCAGCTGCATCCTCAGCTTTCAGTGTCTCACACTCAAATGAAACTGTGATTCTTTTCTTCCCATCCTTTTGTTCAACCATACCTGTGATCTCCTTATCCCAACTGTTAAAAAGGTGAATGCAAAAAATAAAATGAACACGTCATCAACAGTAATTGTCATCAAAATGAATGAAAAACACAATTTGTAAGGAGGAATAATGGAATCAAAGAGAAATCAGTTTGTAAAACTAGGTACAAAGGACAATGAATTGGACATAAATAGAGAAGTTCAATCTGATTCAAAAAATTACTGATAATTACTTCGTGCAAAATGTAAAATATATGTTGAAATAAACAATTAGTCTCTACATTTTTGCCAGATTTTTATTTTGATTCCTATAGTTTGTCTTGAGTAGAAACCACAAGATGATCAATGTTGTGCAAAATAAATTTTATGTAAAGGTATATCATATTTAGATCACTATGCTTACCCATGAGCATGATCAATGCAGTGGAACCGAGCAGCATCGTGACCTTTGCACTCCACAACAGTGGCTTGTTCTTTCTTTGTCTGTTTTATCAAAAACAGATAGGCATTAATTATATAATAGACATGCAAAGAAAAGAAAAGAAAAACACAACTGTCACCGTTATTACATTGAAATCTGTGATTGTGAGTTTGATGAGCCGATAGTCCTCACCCTTACTGCATTCCCTTTCGCATTCCAATTCTTTCGTCATGAAAAAGACGGAAAAACATACATGAGTTGTTATTCAATTGAGATGATAGATTATCAAAATTACTGTAAAGAGAATGGCCTCACTTAGCAGAATCATGAGAAAGAAACAAACAAACAAATTAATCAACAAGGTAGCATACTAAAGGGTATTGACTACCTTGAAAGACGATAGTCACAGCTACAAACTCTAGTTGAAAGACTAACTAAAAACTATACCTTGACCATACTTTACCACGGAAACCGAAGGGTAATTTGCTGCGCTTTTTAAATTTCTCATTCAAAGCAGCAACACAAAGGAGTGCATAAAATCCAACCATTTGACCAAGGGTATACAAGAAATCAATACTTGAACTGGCTTTTAAGGCAATGGTAATAAGATTAAATTATTAAAAAGTAAAAATAGAGACATTTTTTACACCAAGCTTATTTCCCAACATGGTGCAGATCTGTGCTTCTTCTCTTTAAGCCCAGTTGAGTGATACTAACAACTGAATCATGTGCTCTATAAAATAACTGTTGTATCAATCATTATATTCTAATGTTCACTAGTCTACTCCCTTGACCCACCAAATAAAATAGTAAAGGTAAAAAATGCATGTTCTGTCTTAAAGGAAATTGGAAGAGCTATTTAGACTTATATCATGACATGAACACTTATGTTAATATTTGAGTTCACTTCCAAAATAGCTTGTGACATCTATAAACTGTTTTCAGCCTATTACAATAAGCTTCCTGTAACAGTTTATATAAATCAGCGCTTAACTGAACACACTACAATACTTTACACGCAAATTAAGAAGGGAATCAAAATGAAGATTTTACTAGGGATGGGGAAGGGAAGTCAAGAACGTAAAGAGTGGGATTTTAGCAAGGATTACAAGATCCTACAAAATTTATGATACTGATAGATATGTGCATATCAATTCATATAAAATAACAAACATAAGAAAATCACTACAAACACTTCATTAAACTTAAATTCGAAATCCATAAGAAAGTCATATGCAATTCAGAAGTCACAAATTAACAACGTAAGCTATAGTATTGAGCTTTTAACAAGTGCTAAGACACAGACACCAATAATATGTAATCAAATTCTCGATTTTTAATCTAGAAATTCCTTAATTAAAATCTAATCTTCCATCCAATCTTCATCTTCATCTCAATCTCCAGTAGCACATTCATCACGGAAATCAGCAATCACATCATACAGAGACTTCAGATATGGAGTATCGGTCCAAACCCAAATCCAAGTTGTCCACATCTAAACCTTCAATGTCTCCATTATCATTAAGAATTAAGCTCAACTGACCCTCAATATTGCTTTTTCTTGGCCAATTTTGAATTAGTCATGACAAAAAAAGCATCATTACGAGTCTTTTGCCTCAAATGGTTACTTCTCTTAGTGGGGACCTATACCAATACAAATATAATTAATATAAGAAAGTAGTAGGTATTTTACAATTCATATTCAATGTTTTTTATCATCTTACCATCTCGAAGGCACTCTGATTATGCTCACCCCCATAAGAACTGCATGTCAAGCTCAATATACGAATGGCCAATTTTGTTAGCTCTGATTGTTTATATCCAAAAGAGTCCCACCAATGTGAAGGATTCCATTCATCAGCCGCCCTTACGGCTACGGGATCACCCAGAAAACCTGCCCGTTTATCGAAATCATCAAGTTGAATCTCAATCTTAGCTCTTTCTTCGGGATCAGCCACCATCCTTGTTATACAATTTTCTAGACCACGTTTAACTTTAATATCTCCTCTAAATCCAGGACTATGGTGATATTTGGGATTAAGAAAATAGCCTGCAGTATGCAAGGGGCTGTGGATTTGTTTGTCTAATTTTTCATTAATGATCTCCCATGGAGGCATAAAACTGAAAAAATTGAAAAAAGTGAATTACTTTTCAGGGTCAAACCAAAAGCTCAATAGTAAAGCTAAAGTCGACACTCGATCCTGCAAGACATATTTACCTTTCTATGACACCTTTGGAAAGACTCCTTTGTATCTCCTCTTTAGCTTGCTCCAATGCCTCATAAATGGAACCTGTGGCTGGCTCCTCTATTGAACTGACCAAACAAAGCACTTCAACCAGGGGATGTGCACTTTTAAAACAAATCATGACATTTTCCCAAAACCCTGTGTCTAAAACCACATCCTCGACATATTCCCCATTCCTCGTCTTCGCCAACTGGCTGGACTTCCACTCCTTGGATGTGAACATTCTTCTCAAAGCTCCTTCGTTCTCATGAAGACAACCTAAAGTTAGGTAAGATGTGGCACAACAAGTAATGCCCTGTTTCACCAAATCTATTCCTTTAGTGAAGTGCTGCAACCGAGGAATGAGAGAAGCCCTTGAATTAATAAAGGCTAAAACTCTTTTAGCCTTTGTAATTGTCTCTTCATGAATTCTCATAGTCTTCCAATATCATCTCAATCGTGTGTGTTGCACAAGGTGTCCAATACAACCTAGTCCTTTTCGACATCAACATCTCACCAACAACTTTGTAGTATGTTGTATTGTCTGTCACAATTTGGACAACATTTTCTTCCCCAACCTCTTCAACAATTTCATCCATCATCTTAAAGAGTTTGTTAGGTGATTCCAACATATTCGACGCATCAACGGACTTCATAAAGAATGTTCTCCTGGGATTATTCACTAAAATATGTAGTATGTTCCTCTTCTTTGGGTCGGTCCATCCATCACCCATTATGGTGCACCCATTTATCTTCCATATAGCTCTATGTTCTTTCAAAGCTTCCCTTGTCAACTTAACTTCTTCCGTCAAATATTTCCCTTCAAGGTCATCAAAAGAAGGTGGCACAAATCCTAATCCATGTCTTGAAACCAACTCACACATAGTAATAAACTCATCACTCTTTACCGCATTGAGCTGTATGTCATTGTTGTAGAAAAACCTTGCAACTGCTCGACTTGCTTCCCCTCTCAGAGTCTTCTTAACCATGTTATTGACGATGATAGCTTGAGATCCAACTCTCCTTCTCTTCAAATTATCTCCAGAACTTCCAACATCCACTTCATTGTCTTTTCTTTTTTCACCAACTCGTACACACCCTTCCTCATTACTCTCTTGCAAATCACTAAAAATCCCCAACATTTCCTCTCTCACCTCATCACCAACACCCTCACAAACTTCAACATCATTTTCAGTTCCAGTTCCAGCCAAGTGGCGTAAAAATGCGTAAACCCCGCGACTTGACAAGTAGTCATCACAATATCTACAACTTTCATATCTTCTCCATCAACTAAAAAACCATGTTCCATAAACACATCAATAACATTCTTTGGCGCCATTATCTTAGAATCTACACCATCATTTCCAGAAAAGGAATCAACAGAGTTTGCCTTTGAACTCATTTTTAGGGCAGAGAGATAGAGAATGGAATGAAGCTAAACCAGAAATTAGGTTTGTGGTTTCAATTTAAACCCTAAAAAAACAGTTTTTAGGGTTAGCAGAGGTTGGCTTTGAACTCATGTTTAGGGCAGAAAGAAACCAAGAGAGAAAAACTGAATGAAATGAAGCTAAAACACAAATTAGGATTAGGGTTTCTATATAAACCTAAAAAAGATCATTTTTTTGCAACCGGGTCAAAAACCCATCACAAAAAACCCTTTTTTAACGTAAAATCTCATTGATTCTACCGATTTTACGATTCTACGATCTTACATTCAAAAACCCATTTTTAATTTTCAACAAAATGATTAAACCATCCATAAAAACACAACCTTAACTTCCTCAAAAGAAAAAAACACAACCTTAAACAATGTCAAAACGTGAAAAACAGTGATGAATTGGTGAGTTACCAGTGCCATGAAGACCATAACAGGTGGAATGAGGAAGATGAATGAAATGACCTGAGATTGAACCGTTTGGAAGTAATGCTATTGATGCTACTCCTTCCATTGTTGTCTCTTGTTGTTGTTGTTGTTGTTCTGTTTCATCTGAATGTAATAGAAGGAAATGAAAATTAGAGGGAAAAAAATTGAATCTTTTGAGAGTGTGAGTGTGATTGATTGAAGTGAGGAGAGAAACACTGACCCATTTTTGTGAGAATGAGAATGGTAATTGGTAACTCGAGAGCTAAATATGAGAATGATAAATAAGGTTTAGAAAATTGTTCGTAAAAGATTGAAAAATACCCGTAAAATACACAAATGCTCATTCGCTAGTTTACTGCTGCTCGTTTATACCATCTGTAATTAATTATCGAAGTTTTTTTCGGCAATTAACTGTCGCCGGTTCCATCAGATGTTAACTGATGATTCGATCCTGCACATATGCAAAAAAGAAGGATCAATTTTCCCATTTGCATATTTCCTCCAAAACTTCTAAAATTCTCTCCAAATCAATTTTGGACGAAAATCAAGTGAATCATCTCCATTTTATCACAAGTAAATAGTTTTACTCATTTGTAGTCATAATGTTAGTTTGTGCAGGTGTTTTTTTGTAAATTTTGGTAGATTGCATGTGTAGTTTATGATGTTATAGATGAATGTAGTTGTTGTGAATGTTGTTTTATTGATGTTTAAGTAGAATGTGGTTTTGATGGTGTGAAATTAACGCAGTGTAGTTGCACTTAAAGGGTTTGTTAAAATGCCTAAATGAGAATGTTAATGTTAGTTGTTTAGATTGTGATAGCGTAGAACTCAATGATGCTAGAATTGCGAGAGTTATCAAATAGAATTGTATTTTTTATGAATGTACACGAGGATATTGATGAATGCATATTTTTGTTAATTTTGATGTCTATTTTAGAATGATAATTTTGATGTTGATGAATTGTGAGAATTTGTTAATTTAATGATGATGTTGATTTTGGTAATGTAATACTTTTAAAAGATGTTAATTTTTTAAAATTATGTGTAGAATGTCTGATCAGGAGCAGGGCAGCATATGGACCCATCTAGGTTGATATCTGGTAGAATTTTCGTGACTGGTAGCGTGAGGCGGGCAAAGGTAAACGTGCATATCCCGAAGAGGGGGAAAGGCAGAGGTCGAAGACCGGATGGTAAAGGCAATTCTTAGGCTACACAGTCACATGTGGATGACCTGACACAATACCTAAATCATTAGGATCATGTACATGATGTCAAACTGATGATTACTTGGGTCAGTAGGGGATGAACAGTGACCAGTTGTATGCGGCATTGCACCATGTTAGGGAGAAGTTAACATCGGTATTGGCCAGGAGGCGTCGGAGGCCGAGGAGGCAACATGCCAAGCAGGAGCAGCGACAACAGGACGAATATGAGGGAGGGGTTGATGTTTAAGACTGATGTTAAGATTGATGTTTATGACTTGTTTTTAGTTTTCGTGGTATTTGTTGGTTTCTTGTATTTCGATGACATTTGTTGGTTTATGTATCATATTTTCAATTTAAATGATGTTCAATTTAAACGATGTTGATAATTTTCGTTTATTAATTTTATGATTTGGTATTGAAACAATGTGCTTACAATGTGTTAAAACACACATAACAGGTTGTGCATCAGCGTGTTCTGCCATTTCAGAACTTCAAGGTGCATTGGTAGTTAACTGCCGAGGAAAAAGAAACTGATGGCAGTTAACTGTCGAGGATTCTTAATCTGACGGCAGTTAACTACCGAGGGGTCATTTGCGTCTTTTACATGTGTTTTTCATCCTTCTTTCAAATG
>Ga0099826_10001273_pt1 | contig 14826 bp, 8 predicted proteins | sample Mtrugardesep15_FD_76830 | JGI IMG/M metagenome (GOLD analysis project Ga0099826, IMG submission 76830) | Root nodule microbial communities of legume samples collected from California, USA - M. trunc garden sep15 | ecosystem: Host-associated > Plants > Roots > Nodule | place: USA: California... | reverse complement strand
GTTGTAATTGTCTTTCTCTATCGTTTTGTTTTTTATGTCAATATCTAAGTTTCTTTGTATATCTTAGTTGTTTTATAAGTTATTTAAATTTGATTATTCAAATAACATACCTCTTAAAAATACAAGGTTAAACTATTACCACTTTAATAAATTTATATTATGTGGGTACATAATGAGTAGCGAGTAGTGATATTCAAATCTAAATCGTTCTAAAATAAAACCGCAAATCTATGTGATGATGCTTATTTGTTATAGATTATTTTTACGAAAATTTACTCAAATAATTTCAAACTCCGTTGTTAAGAATTAAAAAAGTGATTTTAATATCCATTGATATATATATATTTATTGCTAGAGATTTAACATCATAGGTATGAGGTATTTTTTAGAAAAGATATCTCTCAAGAAGGTTGTCATGTGAAACTATTTTTTAAAATTTTATTATCCAAAGAAAAAAATTCGTACCAAAAGGATGAAATACTTCAAATAATTTTTATGATATGTTATTCAAACCAATTTCTAATTTGAAGTTTTATTTTTAAAAATTAGCCATACAAAACTTAGTTTAAAAAAAATATTTTGATGGCAAGTTCATTGTTTGGTTAATCTAATCCCCAGCATACAAAAACTTAACTGCTACAAAAAATGGTCAGTTTGAGGTGTCTGAGAGCAAAGTATGATGGCCCATTCCATGTGATGCATGTAACATCTCAGATTGCTTTTAGGATTGCCGACTGACCCCACAAATCAACACGAGTCTTTTCAACGTGTTTTGTCCTCACTCGCACGTTTACCGGGAATTCCCGGTAGGTCACCCATCCCAAAATTGCTCCAAGTCAAGCACGCTTAACTGTGGAGTTCTTGTGGAATGAGCTACCGAAAAGAAGATGCATCTTGTTGATATAGGTAGTACCAAACAATTCTTACAAGCCTTCCTCTAGAAACTATCGGGAGCCGCTCATTGTCGTGCCTTGTGCACCGGCGACCACTCCCCTGTTTTCGTCAGCCGTGGGTGTTACAATGCACATCAAAACGATGACGTTTTCCCAATCAAAGAAAGAACTCTATCCAAGTTCATCTCTACAGCCTCGAAGATGTGGAAATGACAGAACTGTGAAGTAAGGATGAATATGCTAATTCTATAATATCTTCTTCTCTGTAGTGTAAACTTGTTTCTTCTTTGGAAGAGTTATTTTCTATTATGATCTGATAGACTCTATACTGTACATGCAACAGTGTTGTTAAATAGTGGCCATAACATAACATAGCTGAATTTGAAACAAATCAATATTGTTTCATAATAGCAGTTATAGTGACCAGTGTTGTTAAATAGCCGTTATAGGCCTATAGCGTAGCGGAATATACACTAACTCTTATTGTTTCACGATATATGCTTTAGTGCAAAATGATAAGTGCTGAATTGGTTCTACATCACTTTTGAATTGCGGAATTTTAACAATCTGCAATTGACAACGTTTATAGTGATGCTATAGCGCTGTAAGGCAGCAGAATTTTAACAAACACATATAGGTGACTTATTTGAAAAGCTATCTAGTATCTACATTTTAATCTATTCAGTTAGATTAAGGTTCCGTTTACATCTTGATCATCGTAATCAAATCCTGGTTCATTTGTTGCTTTGTCTGGGTTTAATAAAAGCATTTTCCTTGTCAATAACATTATTATTTTAGGGATCAACCTTTTAAGCATGTATATCATCCATAATGTAGACAGCAATGCTGAAATCAACTAGATTGTCATGTCTTGTTCAACCACCTCGCCCTGAACCAGGACTCGTGCTTGGGGGCTGTAGACCGCCATATCAAGAATAATCACAGTCGTAGGATAAGGACAAGCGCCGCCAAAGGTTCCCGAGGCCGCCCTTATCTCTTAAACCAAAGTCAAACAGCTAAATCCAGGGCCTTCAGGTGAGACATACGGATACAAATAAGCTTGACGCGCCCGCCACTATAGGAACAAACGAGCAAATCTCAAGGAAAAAACTCTGAGGTTGTTACGGCTAAAGGAGGCCAGAAATACTATAATTAGAACCCCTGGCTTCATTTCCAAATCAGGACCTAACTTGATACAAAAACCTAAGAGTTGTAGCTTATTCATAGGCTTAGCTCTCATATTGTGCATATCGCAAGTACACCTTCCAATTGGAATGGGGGAGAGAATATCATTATGCAGTGGTCTCAACCTGAGAAAATTCTATTACAAGCTAAGCAATTACGTATCAAATGCGATTTTGTTGTTTTGGCTTATACATTAATCGCCGGTTCTTTAGTAGAAACCTTAAAGGGAACTTGTGGGGCAGGGGAGGGGGAAAACAGAAGTATTTGGTGAAAAATATAACTGCTATAGAAATTTGAGTTCGACAGTGGTTCCTAGCCTTTATTTGAAATCTGCTGATCGTGCTCCAATCCCAATGTTATGCTTTTGACTGATTTGTTGAATCATACATATTTTACTAAAAAAACGTAAGTACCTACCACTTGTATACTGTTAAGTGTTAACGTTCTCAATAGTCACATTGAGTATTTGCCAAGAATCTTAATGCTTCTCAGTTATGAAAAGGATATTAACTTTGGTTTTGATGTTCTCGCTGTTTCTAACATCGTACAATACATTCAAAGGATGTTGAAACAACACTTCCTTAAGTTTGCATTAAATATGCTATTATAGTATTATAGCCTGTATGATTTTGATACCTATGATAGGAATGAATTCATGCTGGTGGACATGCTAGTTTTCCATTTTGATTTTAAAAACAAAGAAGTATGATGAAAATGTTCATCATATTTTTTAATAAAAATAATGCCGTGCTTTTGATAGATCGGTAAGTTGCTTATCCTGTTTCGTGCAGTTGAGACTAGCATGCTCGTTATCTTACTGATATTAATTAGTTACGAATCTCACAAGAAGCAGAACAAATAAGAGAAAAACTGTAAAAACAAACTTCTATTACATACTATTTTACATGATTAGACACATTTGTTATGAATCTATATTACTCAACAACTGCACTTTTGTTGGTTGTGATAAGACTTGTATGTAGAGTCCGATACAAAAGTTTGTTAGATTTGAATTTCTCCGAAAGAATATCACTATAATCTCGCTGAAACTGCATACTAGTGCAAATACATCTTTTGATTCCCCTGAATGAAACTAATGAAAAGATTTTCTGTTGGAGGAGCTGGGATCATCATCTATACTGTCTTTTTAGATGATTCTGTTTCATTGAATTGCTTTCCAAAATTTATGTAGTAGTTTGACTGTACAAAATACAAGGCTCTCTATCACAAAACTCTTAAAACTTAGATTGAAACAAGAGAAAAAACCAACCAACTGCTGTGAAGATCTTTTGAGAATGCAGGTCCTGCTCTGCATCTCCAAGCATGCCAACTTTTGTTTCTCACCCTTCTGGATGTTAGCGACTTAGCTTTGCTTCGCTTTCTCTCGTAGTCAAGTGAACAAGATATGTTAAGCCCTGTTGTGAATAGGATCTGACCCTTTTCGCACTCTTCTTTTGCTTGATTGATTTGGATCAAGCCTGTTGTTGACATTAGCCGAACTCTTCTTTATCGGAACAGACACGTTGTTAACATTGGCGGAATTCTTCTTTGTGTTCAACAGTTCCTTCTCTGTATCCTGCAGCATTATCCTGTGCTCTTTTAGGCTATATCTTAGTGCAATTTCTAAACTTTTCAAGCCTGACACTTCCTTTGGTTGAATAGATACTAAGAACCCAACAAAGAGAAGAAGCATTATTCTAGAAGGATGGAACACCATTTTCACTTCACTCTTAAACAAGAATGGAAGAACAAAAATAGAGTGAAACAAGGCAAGAGAGTAGACACCTCTCTCAGCAAATACTATCTGTTTTCTTATGGTCCATTCCTGTAGATATAAGCTTGTTATATATGCCCCACTAGATTTGGAGGGAGGCTTTAAAGCTTTAAAGCAAAGAGGGCCTACAAGAATTTTAGATTCATCTCGAATCAGAAGCCTGAAATCTTAACTAATTAAGGCTGTTATTTAAGAATCTGACAAGAATGAATAAAGGGGTTGGGATAATATCCTTGAGAGGCCAAGTATCTCTCTCTTTCTTTCCCTACACATATATCATATATGCATACTTTTTTCAATAAAAGAAGCAAAACCTAGTCTCTAGGACCCTTGCCACATCAGAATACTATACCTGTCTGCATATGGATAAATAGGTCTTACATTCTTGATTACATTTTTAAAAATAACAGGTTATATTGTTGCCACAAAAAAATTAGACTACATTTTGATAAATAACAGGTTATATGAATGAACTATCATGATGGTAAGATAAATGATAATATTTTTATTACAGTGAGTAAAATATTAACATAATTATTTTATATGTCCAATCTTGGGATCTACTTATTAGTGTTGTGAGTATCACAAATCTTAAGCATATACAAATTGAGGTACTGAATGGGGTTAATATGGTAAATTAGCATTTCTTTGTGATTAAGAAAGGGGTTATTAAAACATAAGTTGCTTTTAATTGAAATGAGCAGGCAGACAAAAAATGGGCCATCCAGAAGCAGTAGATTAAAACAGTGGAAGTAGCTCATATAAAGAATAAATGTGGGAATAGAACAGTCCCTAAAAGAAACAAACTATTGCTTTATGCTCTTTACTAACTTCTAAGATCTCCTCTTGTTGGCTTTAGAATTCCAAGCTCTCTTCCCAAGTTAAACAAAAATAAACTGTATTCCTTGTTTTCTTGGGCTTAATGTGTATCTTTATGCTTTGTTCTACTTTTAGATTGGTTGCCAAGCCATATTTGTCTCTCACTTCTCCTTATTTTACTTTCCTTTTAACTCAAAATATCACATGCAGCTTGGAACTGTCCAAAGCATAAATTCTCCACTTTATCACAGCTAGGTGACATTGTTTCTGAAGTTGAAGGGTGAATGGTCATTGTCCTAGTGAAACAAACAACCAGAGCATGAACAATTTAGGTGCTCTCTTTTGTTTTTTGTTGGTTTTTACTTTTTTATCATCCAATTAAAGTGAGAGTTTGAGTGACTAGTTGCTTTCCATTTTTTCATTTTTCTTCCTAACGTTTGAAATCTCCTTTTAAGAGTGTCACCTTGTTACAAACCACATCTCCTTGAAGAATATACTTTTTCTATTCTCCCTCTCAAATCTGAATAATTGTTAACTTGCATTGGTAACATACAATATTGTGACATTCTAATGTTGGAAAACGTTGATACTAGATTGTGTATTGCATGGTCTTGCTTTGATTGAAACAAACACATATGCCAATGTAAATAGAGGGGTTCGTACGAGGATTGTCCTCTCGCTCGATAAAAATTTGTCTCGTACTTGTACATATTCACGCGAAGGATAATACTAGCAACACACTTTTGAATACACACATTTCAACACACTATTTTTAATTAGTTAAAATTCACATGTCCCATACAAATTTATATGGGATCAACATGTTTTGGCGGGATCCATGTGAATTTCAACCAATAAAAGAGTATTTTTGAAAACGTGTTGCTAACATTCCTCTCATGTGATCATAGGTTATGTAGGGTTCATAGATATATAAAAACATAAAAAATTATACTATCAAATTTTTAAATTGAGCACTTCAATAAATTCATAATACGCAATGCTTTAACTTAGGAGCTTAATTCATTGCATTTAGTCTCACAAGTCCAAAGAGAGCTGGTTGCAGAATATGTAGTGGTCTTTTACACCCCACATAGGCCATAAAATAAAAGAAACACAGGCTTCTTTTATTTAAATAAAAGAAATTTTGAATGTTATATTTTATTTTTATTGTCTTTTACTTACATGGTTTCTGAGGAGATCCTAGTGGCTTCACTTTTTATTTTCATCTTTTGACTAGAAACTGTTTGATTAGAAGGATTTTGGGAATAATCAAATTCTTACTATTGTGTCCCAAAAAAGTCTTATTGATCCAAGGGATACCTATTAATTTACATATGATTTAGATATCAACTCATGTTACTGTTCAGATGCTTTTGCCAAATTAGGAAGTAGAAAAATTCAGAGAGTGGGACCTTATGATTAATAACATGTGGTACGGTACGTACAATAATATGGTTAACTTGATTTATACGTTTGTTTTCCGTTAAAAAGAATAAAACCCTATCCATTCTAAAAATCATGGTGGGGCCCACTTGGTGTTAATAAAAAAATAATACAGTAAGTGACATATTAACAAAGGTGAAAATTTTGCATATAATGGCTTTCATAGATTCTCAAGACTGGTCTTAAAGTTGAATGCTCTTTGCAAAATTGTTTTGAATCAAAGTGTGACCCATAATGGTAAGAATCACGGTTTTGGTACAATGAGCACTGACTGAACAAGGCCACCACACAACTTTGAAAGAGAGAAAAAGAATCGCAAAGCAAATTAAAGAAGATAAAAGCAAAAAATAAAATAAAGAGTTGTAATTGTTACGTTTGTATACCCTATGTTGAATAGTTTTTTTGCTTAGTTATTTGCTTTATTTATTAGTTTGGTTCTTTGATATGGATGAGAACTTCTATGATACTAAATGAACATGATGAACTTCTTTGATAATGATGTTATTTACAATTAAGAAAATGATGTCCCTAATTAAGGTTATGTGTCATTACATTTGAATATTCTCTCTATCTCATTATAAATGTCTTATATGTTGTATTTTTCCTTTTCAAATTAATTGCCATTTTAAAATTTCATTTGGATGATAATTCTTTTTAACATTTAACTTTATTTAGCGTATTTCAGTTTACCTAATTATTTCTTCAACTATAATTAATAAGAATATTTTAGCAAATAAAACTTATTTTATAATTAAAATCAACAAAATTAATCATTTTCTTAAGAATCACATAACCCAAATAAGATATTTATAATGAGACAAAATGATTATTATTATTTTTCCTAATTTTTTTTGTAAGATTATTACAAAAGTGTTCTTTAAAATGTCGTTTCGAATATAAATTAAAGTAAGATTATTTAATCAATCTTGAGTCATCGTAAAATACAATTAAAATTGTCACAATTTTAATTTAAAAGCTTCTCGTATGGAAGAAAATATTGAGTGTAATTTTTTTGTTAAGGAAAAAATTGAGTGTAATAAGTAGTGTTATCGCAAGGCCAATGAAAAAAGGCTCAATTTTTATGTTTTTTTTTTTTTGAGGGAGGCTCAATTTTTATATGTTGAAGCTAGACCCCGTGACTTTGTGGAGCTGATTTTTTTTTTTTGCCTATAGTCACAAAAATTGACCTTAAGCTTCTGATATAAAATTTTAAACGGTTAAAAACTATACCTGTTATTATATATGACTTCTTTGGTAACAACACAAGAACTAAGAAAGAAAACAATTTTGCATTAAATTTGTCAATTAGTATATTTCCTTTTCAAAATTATCCTACAATTATTAAGAGAAAGAAGGATGATACATTAATTAGGTTTTTATATTGGGCTTAAGTCATTCTTACAAAACTAACTTTTAAGGTGAGGAGTTTCACTCTTTATATGATGGATCGCTTTAGTCCAACTTTATCTTTAATCTATGCAGGAGTTGGTTGTTTAATACTTTCTCTTCATTTAATTATGGATATTTACGTGAAAAATATAATTTTTTTTTTGAGCAAACGTGAAAAATATAATTAATAAACTGTTATGTTGTATTTAAAAAGGATTTTTTTTAATTGCTCATATATATTATTAAAAAAGGGGAACAGTAACATAAAAATTGAGGGACATAAAACCCGATCTAGTCAATCCATGTGAATCAACCCTAATGGGTAATACATAAAAAAAGAACAACACAATGGATTCAACCCTAATCAATTCTAACAAACGAACACTATGAGCGATAGATGTTTTTGAGTACCAAACGTGTCTATAATTTAGCGAATGAATTGATCGTCAACACGAAATCGGATCACGTTCCATCAAATCCCTGCAACAACAACAACAAGCATTAACAACTCTTTCGAGTCCACACAGTCTTATTTCAATCTACGAAACCATAGACAGTTGAGAGTGGGGAGTGGATTTGACCGCCAATATGGCAATTAGCGAAAGCACACGCACCAACTGTTTAATGTGATCTACAACAAATTAACAACTATTTCTGACTCAACAACAATATCACAACCACATTCAAAGAAAGCGATTTAGAGACAAACCGTCTTTTGAGATATGGTTTATGAACCGACCGCCAACACGAATCAGATTCACTTACTAACCGCCCCTGCGTAAGATAACAACAAGCCTAACTAGCTCTTTCGAGCCCAACTATCCTCGCACACACCGAACCAGATCTGAGAATCCAAACCCAGCACCATGGAAACGAGGATTTGAATCAACACCTAAACTGCACACTTAACCAAAGTGTTTTAAACCTACCACCGCCTCAAGGCTGGAAATTCAAAAGACAGTGACCACAAAACACCAGAGCAATGTGTTTTTGATAAAACCTTAGACAAAAACCCGTATGGGTTTTCAAACTGACGACGAAACTGAGAAGATCGTCGCTTTAAAGGAACCAAAACGAAAGGAAAATTCAACCCATAAGGGGGTGGATCGGTCATGCGAAGAGGATCTTATAAACATGGAAAATAACATTGTAAGGGGGTCTTTTAAATAGAGAGGAAAGTAATAATGAGTTTCCTCTAAAAAATAGGACCCAAAACGATCGCAGAAATTAAGTGCATGTTAGATATTATGATAAGTTGATAAGAATCACACAGAAAAATGTTGCACTTAGCTTCCTTCGAAAAAAGGGACGCACGACGATCAGACGAATTAAGTATGTGTTTGGTATTGAGGAGTGTTATGAACAAACTTTTTCTAACACTCACTCTTTTTTGGCGAAATTCATGTGGGTACCACATATTGGAAATAGATCCCACATAAAGTGGTGAGACCCACAAAGGTTTCACTCAATTAAAGAGTGAGTGTTAGAGAGTGTGTTAAAATGAGAGTGTTCTTAACATTTCTCGTTTGATATTATGATAGGTTTGTTAGAATCACACCGAGCCACTGTGATTTTTAAAGTTGATTTTAGAAGTGTAGAATTGATTTTAACATGTTTGGATGTGTGCTTTTAAATTCAAACATGAATTTTACATTAAAATTTATTGATCATCTCAACTTTTTTTTTTCTTCGACAGATTGATCATCTCACTTTTATGTAAATGTATCTAAAAACATAAATCACTTCACATTCAACTATTTTATTCAATCAATTTTACAAAATCAATTTATTCAAAACCAATATTTTTCACCGCAACACCAAGTAGAAATTGGTACCTTTTGAAAATCACAATAACTCAAGATGATTTTGACAAAACCACCTTGATATCCAGCATACACTAAAGATGCTTAGGATCAATGTCATCAACATGGATGAACTACGATCCAGCATTCCAGCCTGGTTGAGGGGATTAATTCTATTTCATCACATACACAATAAAATATAAAATACTAGAAAGAAACAAAAATATTGATGACAACTATGTGGCAGTTTTGAAGCTTAAGAATGAATTGCAAGTTTGGAACATATGTGATTATTTGAGTAACGTATGATTGACAGGGACCAAAGTTACTGATTAGGCTCGTTGGCTGCTACAAATCTTTACAAAAAGAAAGGAAAAAAGTTGGAGCTACAAAGAGAATGTCACCAAAACATAAGCTAAAGTGAGAAGCTTGTTTTTTCTATCTTTGATTTAAAATTGATCATTGCCATCTTGAATTATAATCATCACTAGAGTGTGTTAGAATATATGCTTATCTGCTTTGTTCTAAAGAGAATTGGAACAAAATAAACTATTTAGACACCAATTTCCCTGTAGTCCCCACCAATATCTTGTGATAGTGGTCTGGTGGATGATTAATGCCATTTCTGAAAAGAAGGGTTACCATTATGCAGCACCTTGGATTGAAATTTGAATTTGTGTTTCAAATCATGGTGTGTGATGTCCGATCCAGACACGACACTAATAAATATGATTATAAATAAGGGATAATAAATAAGGAAAAACCTAAACTACCTTTAAAGAATTGTGGATAATTTATTTAACAACCAATCAAAATTAACCATATAAGTAAATTTACAAGCCGTACCAGTACCACAAACTAACTTTCACTCCACTTGCAAATTTGCTTGTGTTACTAATTTTAATCGGTCGATGGATATATCCAAAAACTGTACTTTTAGTATGCTGCTGATCCATAAAAAAATTAAAAATAAAACTGCTGCAATTTATAACTTTTGTTATGACAAGACAATTATGACACCAGTCTAAAACAGAGCAAAACAAATATAATCACACCAAGGCTGATCTATAAAACTCCTCTCCATGTACTGCTATAACTATAAGTAAACCATATAGGCTATCCAACTCTGGAGATTCTTTCATCCTGACACCAACAGACTCACTCAACAAGTCACATCAAAACAAGGCACCACTTTAGGATGTCCTCAAACAACTTGATATTTCAACTCCATAAAAAACCAATGACCTGAACTGAATTAATATTTGAGAAATGATATTTCTACAACTACTTTATCATAATTTTTTGACAACATTCTCTCTCATACTTACGTTATGCTCTTATTCCCTCTCTCTCCTTTTTTCTCTCTCTATTGTTTTTGACCAATGAAAAAAAAGAAAAAAGAAGTTGTCATAAAAGTTGTCTTAAATGGATGTTCAAATATCTCTACTCGCATACTAGCATCCTAAATCAACCTGCAGACTTCTCAAAGCCAGTAACAAATTTAGAAGGTTCAACTAAGTCTCATAGATCCCAAGTATGCTACCAAAAATGACCCTTCCCCCCTCTATTGTCTATATTTATATATCAGTAAAAACAATAAACAACAGACACTTGTTTATGCGACCAAACAATACTTTTCTGTTACTTGTTAAAATAACTATCAACACACAACTTAAAAATCCATTTCTCCAAACACAACTTAAAAATCGAGAACCAGGGCAAAGAAGAAAGATGAGAGCATATCGTGCTCGAAGACATGAGAGGTGAAAGCATATCATTTTCAAAGACGTGAGAGGTTCCAGATGAAAGAAAGGGAGACATCAGCAATGGAAATGTGTGAGCAATTGCAGTCGTATGAGGTTCAAAGAGATACGAGAGGAAGGGAGGTTATGCGAGCAAGAGATACTTATGAACAAAGGAAACATAAATGCAGACATTTAACAACATGATTAGTTATCATCTACGTGAATCAAACAATAGATATGATAAACTAATCATATTTTGTTTGCTCAAAAACACTGACCATCTTTTGTTTGTTTTTCCTAAACATCAAACCGACCCATGCTGTAAATACATCTAATCATCCAACCGACCCTTGCTGTAAATTATATACTAATTGATATATTTTTAATCGTAACCCTCAATTCTCAATAGGAATGGGTCTTTAATAAAAAAATTGGTTACAACATAGCTAAAATCTAACTAATAATTGTTCTAGCTAGAGATTAGAAATTGAACTTTGATACTTTCAAGATATATAAGTATAATTAAAATAATCCTTTTGTAGAATCATTCAAGTGCTATCAAAATAATCCTCAATTGAACGAAAATAAGAAGACCGTTGATCATTATTTTACATATAAATCACTAGTTATAAAAGCGGATAAATTCGAATACATTCACATTAATTCGAATACATTCAAAGATCGATAAATTGAATGGATAGTAATGGAAACATGCAGATTTACCGCCGCTGGTATATGTACATAATATATAGAGCTGTAAAAATCAAGATTAACAATAGATGGCATCTCAACAAGCCTTCTTCATATGGCATACATGCCATGGTGTCTCACATAAAACTTTTACATACTACACTTGTTCCTGCTGTACTGTAGGTCCTGGAGGTCCTGGTGCTATGGCAAAGTGTAGACCTCTACGCTGCCCAGAATTTAGAACAAAAGCAACCTGGGTTGCTGCTAGTGCTGCTGCCTCCTGTTCAAAATAAAAAAACAGTAAGAAAATCATAACATATTTCGGCATGTGTTGCATTTTCCCAGAACACATTGTATGTAGCTTAAAACAGAACAATATAACATAATTTCAAAACAAAGGTGAATTTCTAGCCACAAGGCTACTCGACAAAAAAAAAAAAAAATTTCAAAAAAAATTCAACGAACAGACTAAACAAAACTGTAACAAAATGTGGTCACAAACGACAATAAACACTGACCTGTCTTTGTCGGCGGCGTTGCAGAATACTGATTGCCCAAGCCATAATATAGCAAGGTAAGAGAAATCCAGCAGCTCGAAGTAAGAAAAGCTACAGAAGATAGTAGGTTAATTAGACTGGCTCCCGTCACATTTGATATCAATATGACAGTAGGCATGTGAACAATTTAAATAATAGAGACTCGAATCACTTACAGAGAAAAAATTGGATGGATCATCATCAGAAGAATCACCATCAGTTACAGAGAGTGCATGCCGCAGAAGTAGAAGGGCCATCAACTGCACCAAATAAAAAGAATTCGGGTTAAAATCATGTTCACTAGCTAAGCTAGCATAGTAATATAGACAACACAAACACTGAACAAATGCAGTGAAGCATCAGGGTTCTTCGTAATTACTAGTTAGTGTGAAAAAAATTATATATGTTGCAGTGAATGCCAATAGCTCGACATTTTTTTAGCATATAATAACCTTCAGTCAAGTAGCATGCTGGTGCAAATAAAAATGACCAAATTATACAGAGTTTTGTAAAATGGAAGGCAAGGTTAATAACTCCTTACAATTAGAGCAGCTGAGCGGCAAAATGCAGCTCCACTAGCATTAGAAGCAGCATACTCATCATATTCAGCATCCAGGAATTGACGTTCTGCCTCTGCAATCGCCAAAAGTCGAGGATCACGCAAGTCCAAGGGAGAGCCAGATAATGTCCAGCCTCCTCTGCAAGAAAGTTCATGACAAATTCAGTACAAAAGTTTAAAATGTCAATGAATAAATCGCCGTAGCCAATTAATGCAACACAATCAATCAAATACTATTCTATTCTATATTATATATGCTATCTTACCCTATTTCAATAGTGGTTTCTTCAGGAATAGGGCGAGGTGGTGGGGCAGTATACCCAGATTGATAAGGCTGAATATTACAGGCACAAAAGAAAAAAGAGGCAACATCAGAGACAAGAACAAAAATAATATAATTAGAAGGGTTTCAATACACAAATGATATTAAGCATTGGGTTCAATTCAAAAGGTTAAGAAAAAACCACACAAGATACAAAGTTACCGTCTAAAAATACAAAATGTAAACTTCCTTGAAGTATAATTTAGTTATGCAAATGCCTAAAAATTTCCTTGTTCCCCCTGTATTTTTTTCTTAGACAAAACACAGAAGTCAAGAACTCGAATAACAAATGCATCAACCTTAAATCCCATTTCCTAACAAAACTGAAAATCAGGATAATTTTTTTATACATTGATTTTTTTGCCATTAATCACACCAGTCTACGAACCTAAAGTGGTTTTGAAATGTGATGCTAATAACAAGGACCATTTGGTGCTATAGAGCTCTCGTATGTGGCACTGGGACAACATCACATGGAGCATTTTAAACCAATGTATGTTACACTTTGGTATCGTATATGTTAGTTAGATACATGACTTGTGCTCAACTTAAAGCAAATAAAGCTCTATTGTTAGTAAAAGGAAGACCAACGATTGTACTGAAATCAGTAGGGGGCAGGCCAAAAACAATTAGAATGTGTGCTCGTATGCATACGATGCCAAGGAAGGAGGGTGTTAAACAAGAGTTAGACTCTAATAAAACTAGCTACATTTAAAAAATAAGCACTCCATTATTTCCCATCACTGACAAAGAGATAACTGATTAGGAAAATTAAAGTTATCATAAACAAAACAGCATACCTGATGACATATCTCACAAGTTATGTCTCCTTTCTCATTGCACCAATGTTGGACACACTTTCTGTGAGCATACTGTGCAAAACCAAATACCAACAGTTCAAAAATCAGGAAGACTAAAAGTAGAGATGGAAGAAATAAAAATCAACATCACACACAACAACAATGTTCCTCCACCCTTATCTGTAATTCTCAGCTTTCAGCTAAAGACAAGTGATGGATACCGTCACATTAATGCATTAATCAGCTAAATAGCACAAAGCAAAAATCAATTTCTCGCGGGAACATTAAGTTCTTAGTTCTTAGTTCTCAATTCTCAATTTACAACTGATCTAATTTGCAATTCAACACATGCTCTTAAAGGATAATTAATTTAACAGACACCTCATACCAAAGGTGTATCCGGTTTCTGACACCAACACAATACATTCAATTACTTACATATTCTTAAATTATTATCTACGTCTATGTGTCAGTGTCTATGCTTCATAGTAAATAACAAAAAATTCCAAACACTAAAATCATCCATTATTCACATTTTTTATGAACCACCAACCTCATTTGTGTCAACTCCAGTCATTTTTCAAACTGATTGATCATATCCAGGGCTCGTTGGGATTGGCTTATTTTTAGCTTATGCAAATAAATAAGCTCTTATGTTAAATCATAAGTTTTCATTACCGAAAATTGTCACTTCATAAAATGATTTTTCATAAACTACCTCAACAAGCTTACGAATAATACATAAAAGCTTATTTATTTGCATAAGCTCAAAAAAAAAAAAGCCAATCCAAACAGACACCTAATCATACATGATCATTGATTTATACATCCAAAATACATTACAATTAACAAAAACATAATATATTTTT
>Ga0099826_10001272_pt1 | contig 14827 bp, 7 predicted proteins | sample Mtrugardesep15_FD_76830 | JGI IMG/M metagenome (GOLD analysis project Ga0099826, IMG submission 76830) | Root nodule microbial communities of legume samples collected from California, USA - M. trunc garden sep15 | ecosystem: Host-associated > Plants > Roots > Nodule | place: USA: California... | reverse complement strand
AGTTCCTGCCAATCATTTGACACAAAAATGTATACCTTCAAGCAGTGTTGGAGTAAGATGTTTAAAACCTCCTCTGATACCACAGTCCTCAAATTTAGTTCCTTCAAGGGGTAGCCTTCCATCTCGACCAGTTGCCACAGAGACTACAGTCGGAAGAAACGGGTTATGTAATATTGACCTGAATAATGTATATGATGATGGGCAGGACTATGTTGAGAACCCTGAAAATTCTCATCCACCTTTGGCTTTAAGGGTTGAATCCCATGATCATCCTTCATTAGTACAATGTGATTCTCTCAAGTCAAGTCCACCACAGACGAGTAGAAACTCAGATTCGACTTCTTCTCAATCACCATCCAGTTCTAGCGGAGAAGGCCAGGTATATTGTTTCAGCAATTGAAATTTGTTTCATTCTTACTTTATCACTTGATAATGTTGCTATTACCTCTGTCAAAAAAGGGCTGGAATTCCAAATGTACATTTCTGATGATTGTTTTGTTCAAATTTCTTAGTTATTGATAAAGTAATATTCGGTGTTCACAAAACTCATGCATCGAATTTCGAGTGTAACTTAATTTTATGATGGCTTCCAGATTTCATTTATTGACATTATTTAGTTACTGTTTTATGTTTATAGAGTCGAACAGATAGAATTGTTTTCAAACTCTTTGGCAAGGATCCTAATGATATCCCCCATGTTCTTCGATCACAGGTATTATTTTTTCCTTAACTTGAAATTGGTATTAACAACAATTTCACTGAAATTTTTTCTCTGTATGGTGTTTGATTATTATTTCTTTTTGAGCACCAGGTCCTTAGCTGGTTATCCAACAGTCCCACTGAGATAGAGAGCTATATAAGACCAGGCTGTATTATTTTAACTATATGTCTCCGCCTAGAAAATTCTGCATGGGATGAGGTATAATTTTCTATTCAAATTATTTGTTAACTCGATATAATATCATATGTAGATTGCCTACTGGAACCATGAAAACAATAAATCTGAATATGTTCAATACTATTTCATAATGTAGCTATGCTATAATCTGGGGCCCAGCTTGAGAAAGCTTCTTGCTGCATCAAATGATTCTATTTGGAGAACAGGATGGATATATACCAGAGTGGAGCACTCTGTAGCTATTCTATATAATGGTTGTTTCCTCTTACTGTCTGTGTTGTGTCCATTCTTCGGCAAAACTTACTTGGATTACTAATATATATATTTTATTTCCTGTATATCTCCTTCAGGTCAGCTGGTCTTAGATGTGCCATTGCGTCTTGGAAGCCCACAGAATTGTCAGATTTTGTGCATTAAACCCCTTGCTGTCTCTGCAAATGAAAACGTAAAATTTACTGTGAAAGGGTCAAGCCTTTTCCTGTCTAGTACAAGGTAATTTCGTCACACCTTATTTGCTTAAGACTTGAGAGGCTCTAGTTCCGAAAAGAGCATTTGCAGAGCTGTAGAGGCATATTTTGAGCTATAACTATTTCAGCTATACTTGAAAGGGAGGAAGGAAAGAATAATTGGAATATTATTCATCGATAAATTGATAATACTACCTTATTAACATTATATAATGCACATAAATTCTGTTAATCGTTAGCCTTAAATTACATGGAAATATATTTGCAAATAAATGAAACAACACAAGAACTAATGTATAATAAAATTCTTTCTTAAGAAATTAGTGACATGTTTTGTTGTTTGACGGAGATATATACCCACTACTTCAGCAATAATTATGTTGGATTTTGAAAGAAAATATAATTTTATATGGTTACAATATGCAATATTTTTATAGGCACCACAATAATTATGAAAATGAATTGCGAGAGAAACTAGGAAATATTACCTAAATGTCCATGGTTATTTACCTAAATGCCCAGAAGTTAAGCCTTTCCTCTTGATTTCAGGTTGCTCTGCGCACTTGAAGGGAAGTACCTGGTAGAGGACATGTGTTATGATTTGATTGATGGCGCTGATGCAGCCATTGGACATCATGAGCTTCAGACTCTCAGCTTCTCTTGTCGCATACCAAATATGACTGGAAGAGGGTTTATTGAGGTTGTATCTTAACATTGTTTGTTTTAAATATACTTTCTTTTTCCATGACATTCTTTCGGCAAAGTGGAATCTGCTTAAATTTCATGAATTGATTTTTTTGTTTTCGTCGCTGTGAACTTCTTGAATTTTGATGAAGCTCAGGAAGAACTGGAGCATGCTTTTGAGCATTCTTTTCGTTCTACTGTAATTTCATCATTTCAGAAAAATAATCCACATATTTTCCTTCCATTGTTAGGTGGTTGTTGTATAATTTTCCTGTGTTGGATTCGGGTATGCATCAATGAACCTAGTTAGTTCTAGGTTTTCTCATCTGACTCTGGAAATCTTGAGTTATGTATAAATCATGTGGCTTTTTCTTAGGCAAAACTAACTGTTCAAAAGAGATGTGTTGTTCACATGTCGTGACAGAGGCAAGAAACTTATATCTTGAATGCATATGGAATAGATGCGTTGTTCATATGTCATGACAGACATCATTATAAATTTTCAAATCTTTTTGAATTTTGTTTTAAGAAATGACTTAACAGAGGCAAGAAATATCTAGAGTGCATATGGAATAGATCATTTTTGCAAATGAAGCAGGGAAGTGCTAGGTGGTAGAATCAGATAAAAAATGTTCTCGCAATTCTGTTTTTCTTCTCTCTCTATTTTACTAGTTTTTGAAGCTATATCTTTGTCTCTGATTTGCTAATCTTTACTCAGGTTGAAGATAATAGTCTCAGCAGCTGTTCCTTCCCATTCATAGTTGCAGAGCAAGAAATTTGTTCCGAGATATGTAGTCTGGAAACTATCATTGAGGCGGCAGAGACTGCTGATGACGTCCAGATCAAAGCCAAATTAATGGAAGAAAAGACTCGAGCAATGAATTTCGTACAAGAGATGGGTTGGCTCCTTCATAGAATTCGTATGAAATTCCGGCTAGGGCCAATGACACCTGTTCAAGATCGTTTCCATTTTAATCGATATGCATGGCTTGTCGGCTTCTCTATGGACCATGATTGGTGTGCTGTGATGAAAAAACTCTTGGACATTATCTTTGAAGGTGAAGTTGATACTGGAGAACATACCTCTGCAGAGCTAGCTTTGTTAAACATGGGTCTTCTACACAAAGCTGTAAAGAGAAATTATAGGCCTATGGTGGAACTACTGTTAAACTTTGTACCAGTCAACAAGTCCCCCGACGGATTCTTGTTTAGACCTGATACCGTTGGGCCTGCTGGGTTGACTCCCCTTCATGTCGCAGCAAGTATGAATGGCTATGAGACTGTATTGGATGCGTTAACTGATGATCCGGGAATGGTAATTATTTTCGCTTTTGCATGAGTTATATATTTTCAGTTCATATTTTAACTGACACTCTAGGGATGGGAGAAGGGTGTTTGGAGACTACACAGTTAAATCAGTATTATTAATAGCCAGTTTGGCAATACTCGTAAAATGGTCTTACAATGACTTTTTTTTGTCTTTTAAATTGTAACTTTGCGGATCAGGTTTTTCAGAAGATTCTTCATATGACTCCTCCATAAACACATAAATTTATTATTTGAAAATCTGCCTTTATTACGGCCACTCGTGTAGTCTGTAACTGTGCCACTTTGTCTGTCTTCATAGCAGGAGTGCAACCCCTTTAGCGTGCTAGGTTGAGGGGATGAGTTTAGTTCCTGATTACCTAAATATAACGCCTTTGTGAGGCTTATAAGTTATAATGCTTGCGCAGTCTTCACTTTACAAGCTAGTTTTGTAGGGATTTATTATGTCCTAATCCTACATTTTAAGATGGTATTTTAGCTTATCCTAGATCTATTGTTGGGCTATCCATTTTGTCCATGCTCTTGACCCATTCATTGGGCCTAGGCATGAGAACACAAGACTTCCCTTTGATCTTCTCATCATACATACCTTTTAACTATAGAGCGTATAGGCAGCAAAGAGTCATACCAGAGATGTATTGGTTCAATTACCCACATTAATTGCAGCCACCTCTGCAATCTATTACCAGGCCACTTCGTCTGCTTGCATTGTAGAGGTACAACTCCTCAGGTTTTTGGGTTGAGGTGGTTGGGTTTAGTCCACAAAACTTAGAAATATGACCTTTGTAGTGCTTGGAAGACTTTAGCCATCCTCACCTTAAAACCGGTTTTGTGAAGACTTCAGAGAACTTTTGATAAGTTAGGTACCAAATACTTATTTCGAATTGGGATGGTCCTCTAAGTTAGAAGATAATTCAAAGCTTCCTTTAATCTAGTAATACTAGTGTTTTCAGAACCGTACCGGACCGACCGGTTTAACCAGTTGAACTGGTGACTGGTCAGTTTCACTTGATTCAACTGTGGTCGGTTCTCAGTCTGAAAGAACTGGTCGAACTGTGTTAAACCATGGTTGGTTCATCTGGTTCGCTTTACTTTTATTTTTTTCAAATATTTGTTTTAATACTTACAACAAGTTTTATCCGCGTCATGATTAGGTTGGAATTGAGGCATGGAAAAGTGCCAAGGACAATACAGGTTTGACACCCAATGATTATGCATCCCTAAGAGGCCACTACTCCTACATTCAACTTGTGCAGAGGAAAACAAGCAAGAGCAGCCAAACTCAACATGTGCTTGACATCCCAGGCACCCTTGTAGACGGAAACACGATGAAGCAATCTGATGGACATAAGTCATCAAAAGTTTTGAGTTTGCATACAGAGAAGATTGCAACAACAGCAATACCAAATCATTGTGGGCTCTGCCAGCAGAAGTTGGCATACGGCGGTGTCGGCGGTATGAGGAGGGCACTTGTTTATAGGCCGGCAATGCTGTCAATGGTTGCCATTGCAGCTGTATGTGTCTGTGTAGCTTTGCTCTTCAAAAGTTCACCAAGAGTTTCCTATGTATTCCAGCCATTCAGCTGGGAATCATTAGATTATGGTTCAATCTAATGTTTTATATAAGATGCATCTTGCACTAGGCCTGCATTTTTTTCCTTCTTTTTGAAAGAGTGAGTCTTGAATCTTGGTATATACTTCAATTATTGTTTTTGTAGATGTCATCCAGAATAATCTTCACCATGCTATCTATCAAATATTGGGTAAATTATGTTATTAGGTCATATATATGCAATAGCAGTATAGCAAGTAAGCCTAGAACACCTTGTACTATTCAATAAATGTAAAAAAGTTATTACAAGTTGGTATTTTTTAAGCTATCATGATTTAATGATGCTATTATGAAAGATAATGTACTAGATTAGATTTAGCAGACTTGTGATGAGAGAATTATACAATTATTTACCCTGAGAGCACTCACTTATACAATTATACAAGTTTGTTTTTCTTTTTCAAATAGCTAAATTTCATTGAATAACATCACCAGCAGTGTTCAAATCTGCACAGCCATTTGACAGTAACACAAGGCATAGGTGCAACATTTCAACACCAGAGAAATACTTGCATTTTAAGCATGATGTAAAATTACAATGCAAGAGGAAACATACAACAATCATATGACATATGAATGTAAAAATAACTGATCACTACTAACAACAACAACAACAACAACAACGATGGAACAACCAACACATCATCCACACTGGACACACGTACTCCTTGAAAACCCAGTCTCCTCATCAACATCGGTGCACTTTGTGGGATTGTCCTCCTCATCATGAGTAGTCAGATCCACCACATATATCAGCGGTGATAGTAACTCAACACAATCATCTGAAAAAGTCTCAAATAACCATCCATGACAGAGAGATGAGTCCACACTCTTCTCGCCTCTAGAAACAAAAGGTTTCACTGCATGAGTCTCCAAGACCGGCACAACCACATCTCTCTCTGAGGAGATGACATCACCGGTACAAAAGGTGACTCCCTAACACCATGCTTAGCAGAAAGCTCCGCCTCAACTCAACGTCTCTCTGTCTACCCTCAACTAGACGAGTAAAGGTCTGCATGCTCCGAGGCAGTATGAGAAAGGAAGTGCGCATAGGTTGAACAGTCACATAGATTACACTATTGTCAATCACTCTGACCACCTGCACTCCGAGAAATTCCCTGGTGGGAAATGGCACTAAATCGTTCTACACGTGGCAACCACATGAAGAGTCTGTTCCACCATCGTCGATTAAATGCATTATTAAATTGAAACTTAAAGCGGGATATTTGTTTGCAACTCCTTAGAACAGCTATTAGGGCATTCACAAGTTGTAATACAAAATAAAGGCATACGCAAGTCTTATTTGAAAGAGCAAAATAGACAAATACCATTATATTAATGTACTTAAGGAAACATTTAATAATGTATTTAATCGATGGAAATGTTTCTTGAAACTCTCTAAGTATCCAAAACTATTGTATTCAAGTATATAAACAAAGCATCTTTTAGCTTATAATAAAGTGATCAAACAATTCTCTATGTGGAAATATATGGCTAAAGTTCTCAAGTTCATGTATGCTACAATTCTCATTCTTTTTCTATTTCTCATAGCAACTGAAGTCAACGGTAAGACTTTTTCTTTATCTTTTACGTAATATTTTATCAAATTTCAACAACAATGCTTTATTCTTATCTTAAATCACAGCATTTCGTAATCCTTGCAAATCTGATTCTGATTGTACAAAATTGAAATTGAAATGTGATCGTCATACGATTTTGACGTGCTTCTGGAGGCATTGTTACTGCATATTCTGATTAGCCAAGGACTGACGATGATTTGGCATATTGTGTTATAGGTGATGTAGAGAACAAGACATGATACTATTTTCTAACATGTTTTAAAATTAGACATATTGTGTTATAATATATGTATCATGGGTTTTGGCATCCTTTGTGTTAATATTCTTGAAGTTTGTTTCTAGAGTAAAAAAATTCTAGACCTATAATTTAACTAGCATTTAAGATATCTCAAGAATTACATTTTAGATTCCTTTGCCCTTACAATGTATCCTCCAAGTGTTGTCGATTACCTTATAGTTAAGGTTTAAAAATTAATAGATATATCAACAGTTGCAACGTTACTATTAAATTAAAATTACTTGCATCATGTGAAAAAAAAGAGAGATTAAAGTTACCTAGATCAATAAATAAAAGAAAAAGATTGTGTAAAGTAATCATTTATTGGGGACTTCTACATGTTCAGTTCGAAAATCACATAGTTGAATTAGTGTGGCGACACATTCTTCTTCTTTTTGATGACTCTCATGATTTTAAAACAAACGCATCAAATTTCTTCATGATTTTAAAAGGAACATAGTAAAAAAAGTTCTTTCCATAAAAATTACAACCTTAGAAATAACAAAAATAATTTGCTTCATTATTACAAACACAAATAACATACAAGCCTCAACTTTTGATTCTTTGAATATTACTCTGACATGAATGATCTACACTAAAAATATAATACATAAATAAGAACAAAAAGGTACCTGATTAGATAAGATCATATTAAAATGCAGACTGAAGCTTTCAATACATTAAAACACCCAGTTCAAATCAAACGAAAACACTATTATAGGTGTCACCTTATAAAAGCGACCCTAACGAAATGGCTATTATAGGTATCAGAGTCAACCTTTTAATAACACTTTCTCTAAAAGAGCAATTAAATGTGCAATACTAAATGTCAAAATTGGTGCAGTACATTGATAGATTTGCACTGCCGTTTGAGTTATAAAATTTTATTTAGACATCTATGTCCAAAAGATAAATTCATCCGTGAGCGAAATATACCGACTACTTGAGTAACTTGGTGCACAAGTTAGTAGTACATGGGAGAGACAAGAGAATGTGTTTGAATAGTGTGTGAATTGTGTAGAGGATAAAACTACGTGGTTGTAACTTGGTGACCAAATAAGAATGAATGACTTAGCTTAGAAGCACATGATATTTAAATTTGATCCAAAGCCAGGGATTAAATATAGAGGCACATATATATGAGAACCCTCTTACTATTTTTATCATTTTAACATAATTTTTAGTCTCTCTCCACCTTAAAAACTTTGGATCTCTCCCCCTTTCGTCTTGTATATTATTTCATCTTTCTATTTTTAAACTCCGTGAGTGTTGTGTTTTCTAGAAACATAAACACAGATCCTCCATTTTTGTAAAATCCAAAAGGGATTAGAGAAAAAGTTGTGAACCAAAAACGATCCTAATAACATGGTACTGCTTGTGATCACTTTAAATTGTAAATGAACAAAAAAATTTTGAAAAATGATCCTTTGCTACTCAGCATTTCAATATATCTTGAAGAACAAAATGTTTTGGAGAAATTTTATTTGGTTAAGGGTTGGAAACCATTTTGTATACAAACTTTTAGAAAGAAAAATACAATTAATAGGTATTGCCCTACGGCCCTCTGCGAAATGGGTGATATTCCGAAATCATTTGCATGTGACGCCCTCGGACAGGGGTCAGAGTGACGGTCTCGTAAAAGAGTCATACTCATACAAAGTTTGCATTTCTAGGCTAATTGAGCATCATTATATCAAGTATGTATGTTAAGTATCATTTTGGAATGTTTATCTTGATGCCATGGATCTTCTCTACTTTTAAATTTGCACGAGTGTAAATGATATTGCCATGGAAAATACATATACACTATTTCTTAATTTTACATAGTGTATGTTTGAGTTTGAAAACTCATTGCCTAAATATTATCTATGAAATACTCCCTCCGTCCTAAATTATAAACAAAAAATATCCATTTTTTTTGTCCCAAATTATAAGCAAAAAGAGACAAACTTTTATCTTTGTTTCAAAAAATTATGTTTTCTAAAGGAAAATTAAATGCAAAGTGCATTCAATTTGCTCTCTTTTTCATTTTCTCAATAACCAACAACCAATGAAAATTATTTTTACATCTTCCTATAAAACTTATTTCAAAGAAACACAAAAAACTATGTTACAAACTACTATGTTTTAGTTTTCTTAATAAGTGTGATTTTTTTTTTCTTATAATATGGGACAGAGGAAGTATAGTATTTGATTCATATCGTCACCTTGTAAACTTATCAAATTAAAAAAAATTAATCTCATTTATATTAAAGACAATCTTTCTCTAATGAAACATTTATGTGTTGTTTGAAAAAAGTGCACTTTCGCTATTTATAAAGCGGGGTATTACAATTTTTTTGTCTAAATATTTTGTCTTGTGAGATAGTTTTCATCTCGAAGGTGTGCAAAATAAATTTTCTAGTCGAAATTAATCACCAATCTTTGAGCCAAAAACTTGATGTACCAAAAATAGCTTATAGTAATAAAATAAATTCGTCTTTACAAGCATCGTTTCAATCTAAACTCGACATTTATTTAAATATAATAAGGAATTAAGAAACCAGGTTATCCAAAACATATAATTGAGTTCAAAAGAACATAAATGGTTTTGGTAAATTCAGATATTAAAGTGATTAGGTCTTTTGAACCTTCTATTTCTTGCTACTTGGTAATTGTGTCTAATTTAAAAAATTGTGTTCCTAGAATAACGATAAATTAATAAAGTAGTTAATGTCTATGTATTGACTCATAATCCTCTTTTTTGAATTCAACCTCCTAATGTCTTAGATGATTCCGGAAGATTTTATAAATGCTAGTTTCTAAAATCACAATCACATAATAAAATATGTCTAAAGTTATTATTGATTGAATAAATGTATTAGACTGAGTTCAAAAGTTACGACTAGTAATCAAATCATACATCCTTCTACACATACAAAACATTAAGCACAAATAACTGAAAAATACTAGTTTTGTAATTGCATAAAAAAGTACTCAACAATTACAATGTTCAAGTAACTTAAATTAAATTCATCTAAAAGACGTAATCAGTAAAAAATTAGCTACGAGAGAGTTTTGTCGTTGTCGGTGTTGATCATGAATTTCTTTCCATTTAGTATTGCTGTTGTGCATCCGTAGTTCTCTTCAATCTGTGATGTGTGATCCTATCTCTCTTCTTCCGTGCATTTTTTATATATGAGAAGCATGGAGACCTAGTTCCTCTATTCTTCCTTTCGGGTCAGCAGATAGCCCAATGTCTTTCTCATCCTTTTTTATATTCCCACCAACCCTAATTCTTCTTTATGAGCCATCCATAAGACATACATGCTGTCTTTTCATTCACGTGACAATACACCCAAACAATATATACTTCTCGCACCAAATTCATGTGACTATGGCCTTTTATGTTTATACTTCCATAGTAATACTTCACTTCTAAATTACAACTAAAAGAATCCTAAAAAAGACTTAAATTACCGTAATTTGACTCTAAAAATATGGTATGAAAGACTGTCATTAATCCTATGTTAATATATTGTCTAATGAAAGACGTTGTCATTACTACGTATTTCTATGGTGTGTTTGACGGGTTATACCCTCTAGAACGCTAGAAGGATCCCTGGATGTTGGCACTCCCAAGTGACAAAGCTCCTTAAGTCAAGGCTGCGTTAACTTTCTGGTTGCTGAAGATCGCGGTTGTTTCGTATTGTTGAGACTCATTGGTAAAGGTCATATTGTCCCTGTGGAGGTGACAAATTTGGCAATGGAAGCGTGAATTTTAGCTGAGATTCAGATGAGTTTCCTCAAATGCTATACCCTTCGATTCAAGTGATTGGCGTTGAGGGAGAAACTATGCTCCTCGGTTTTAGGTTCCATAACTTCTCTAATAGAGCATTAGGTATGACTATTTTGGGTTTTATGCTACACTAGAAAATGCATAAAAATAAAGTCCGAAAGATTAAAGGATAAAAAGTAAAAATAACTTGTTGATTGAATGGATGTGTCTATTACACTCCATGTACTTATAATTTATAGCAAAAACCTATGCATATTTTTTGAACGATGTGGCCTATAGTTATGAGTCTTTGCTCGACTAAATTTGCAGGTTTTGTGCAACTACTCCCTTTTAAGGGGGATCGTGGTGCCCCATGTACGACTTTAGTCACCTTCTCACTGCCTGGTTTGTTGACATGATATTTGTGCACAACTCCACTATGATCGTGACTTTCTCTTATGACCACGATCATAGTGCGGTGGATGGTGCTAAAACCAAGGAATGTGGGTTTCTTGCGTCATTTAGTCCCACTATGTTTCGACTTAGCCTACGTCTTTTATGACCCATGAACTGAGTTAGTGACATCGAAAAAGAATCAAGTTTCCTTACTCGGTTGTTCTGGCATCGCCTTACCTTCGATTAGGTGGAAAGCTTTGTCGCCTAAAAGTTTAATCGTCTATCTATCAAATTCGGTTAACTTGATAATTAATGTTAGGTGTAAACAAAAATAAGTTTGAGAACTAAACAAAATATTGCAAACTATAGAAGAATATTTGTTTGCAACCCCTTGGGGTGGCTAATAAGACAAACATTATTATATTAATGTACCTAAAAAGACATTTAATAATATAATGTTTTTTAATCGGTGGAAGTGGCTTTTATTTTGGAAGAAATTGGTGGAAGTGTTTATTGAGACTCTCTGAGTGTTGAAAAATCATCATGTCTAAAATTCACAAGTTTGTGTTTATGATATTTTTTCTATCAGCTACTGTCGCTGAAGTTTGCGGTAAGACTTTTTTCTTATATTTTTGTTCTTAATCTTATACAAAAATTTTGATTCAGTTTTATTCTTGTTTTTACATCACAGCATTTGGTGAATTCTGCCATTCTGATTCTGATTGTCCAAAGTTGTGCCGTCCTCCTAAGAATGTTACGAACTGCTTCTGGAATCATTGTTACTGTGTGAGGTAGTTAACTATTGAAAATTGTAGTGTTAATTCTATAATTTGTTTTTGGTGAAGTTGTTTAGTTGCTAAAACTTCACCATTTAGATGAATGTTGAAAATTATGTTGTGTTAATTATAAGAATATAATTTAATTACCAGCTTTATATTCCGTTGTCCTTACATTTCATTGACAATCACAATAGCATATTCAGTATATCTTGCAAGAGTTTTTTACTTTTGTTTGCTATCAGGAACTCCAAGTGTTGTAGTAATTAATATATTCAATCAAATAATTGCATAGTTTATTTATTTTTATTATTTTTGTGAAGGCATAATTGATTTTAATAATTCAAAATACCAATTCTATAAAGGTGATGCATAAAAATCCACTACTTTTATCTAGAAAAGTTGGCAAACGGATTTAGTGTGCTATTTTTTGTTAACATGATGTCTTCGGTGTGTAACTGTATGGACTAATATCTCGAGTCACTTAGTATCGTAATTGATGGGAAAACTCTTCTTTAAGAGATTTAACATTACTGCACTTTTAATGTTGTATTCGAACACATGACCTCTTTTTTCCCGATAAGCTAGGAGAGATGGATAGCATTAAGGGGAGTACATATACATCCCAACTACGTTGAACTAAAATAGGTTAAACTTGAAGCCATAAATGGAACCTCAAGGACGGGGTCCCTTCTTCGAGATGTTCAATGGGCCAATCTACACTAACTTAGTCACGATCTTCTGGACAAGAGCATGAATCCATGATGAGGATGGAAAGGAGACAAAAATTCGTTCTGCTCTAATGAGTGTGAAAATGAAAATCACTCACTCAAATATTGCTAAGGTGATTAACTGTCCAAATTATGGGATGGAGATTCGCAAACTGACTGAGGAAAATGGTTACAACAAGAATATCACCCGTCTTTTGTTTAGTAAGAACGAGAACACAAGGAAAACAACCAACCTTCTCCCTAAGTACAAGGCCTGGTTCAGAATCATTATGATTTGCTTGATTCCTAAAGAATTAAGTGCAGACAACATTAACTAGGATCATAAGCACATCATCGTCTTTCTAGCAAAAGACGATGTCAGGGATCTTCATCGAAGGAAGATTAGTTGATGTTCAACTATCTAAAAGAGTGTATTGTTGATTCATGATTGAGAAAGAAGAAATATATTCCTTATGGGAGACTAATGTCAGAGATCTTCATCGAAGGAAGATTAGTATAAGGAATCATAGAGTTCGGTGCTACTGATGAGCTAGAAATAGCATATGGCCAACCTTTATCTGGTTTCAGTATCTATAAAATGAGGTTGATAGCCAAGGAGACTCTAATCAACCCTCCCTAGGCTAGAAGTACACCTTCTGAGTCTTCAACTACTGAGGTACCTCCTCCCACAAAGAGGAGAAGATTAAGAAAGTTAATTATATCAGAAGAAGAAGGTGTAGAATAAGATGAAGAATCTAAGCAATTCCAACATGTGCTTGCCACAATTGTTAAAGAGGCTGAAGTAGAGGATGGAATTCCTATGATAAGAAGGTTTAGGAGAGACTAAGACGAAACTATACAAAAATTACTTCCGCTAATGTTACTAAAACTGCTACTGTTGAAGATAAAGTTTATACTTAGCCGTCGATGAGACTGCAATAGAGGACATTATTGGGAAAGGTACTTTTGATCCCTCATCATATATGAATGTAAACTCCTCACCACCCTATACTACCTCTGACTAACAACCCATCTCTTCAAACCAAAATTTTACGATACCATTTGAACACACTATTCAAAATGATCAACCTTCAACCTTTAAACATTCACATCACAATTGACCAAGTCCACCTCCACAAACAGAGACTACACAAAACTCACCAACCCCAAACATATAATATTCTGCAAAATATAAAGGCAATGAACCCTCTATGTTTCCTAACTTTAGTTCAACATCTAACTCATCTACCGAGTCTGACGATGATACTGCTCTTGACCCTGTAGGTCTTACTCAAGCCTTTATTCGAGCCAAATTCATTTACAACTATAGAAAAAGGGTTAATATGCTTTTACCTCCTCTAATTTGAACGAGTTCTGGTTTATTCCTGGTAAAAAAAAAGTTTAGATTCCAACCATGTAATATGAAGATTCTTTCGTTTTAGACATTGAGGTCATCTGACTACAAAAAATCGCTGATGTGGCACGCTGACTGTGTAATTTTGATGACGTGGCATACCTATTTGGCTTTTATTTTTTCATTTTCTTTTGGACATACTTTTGACGACCACACTTTCACTTAGGGACGGATGCAAGCATAGAAGGGTGTAGACTGGTGCTTGCACTAAATTTTGAAATATTTTTTTTAGGTGGTAGTAATATAGTAATATATAGTTATAGTTGAAATGTTGACTAAATCGCCCACACAAAACATACAACACTTTTCTATTGGCCACACAAAACACAACACTTTTCCATTGACCCACACACTTTGACACAACATCACATACACAACCTTTTCCAAATATAAAAATTGAAAAAAATAGTATAATTAAACAAAAGACAAAGAATGGAAAACGTGGGATGAGGGTAGAGAGAAGTGAGAGTGTCAGACCCACACCTTAGACAAACACACTCAAAACAAATTCAACAACCTCTCTCTCTCTCTCTCTCTCTCTCTCTCTTGTCCGCTCAGCTCTCCACCCTTTCTTGCCATCACCGCTCACGCTCAGCTCCCCAATAATTCTGATTCTGCACCGATTTCTTGTTGCATAGGTGATAGAACACACGGATAACAGAGGACAAGACCATCATGCTTGCTGCACTCCATACAATTCTTTAGTTTTCTGCCATTTTTTAGTTACTTATATAGAGAGAGATACTTTTGTTGGTATTGAAAATGAGAAAATCATTCAATGTTTTCAAAATATAGAGAATCGTAGAGGACAATTATGATGCATATTTATGCTATTAAAAATGAAATATAATATATATATATATATATATATATATATATATATATATATATTTGTGTGTGTGTGTGTGTGTGTGTGTGTGTGTGTGTGTGT